>Ga0163180_10000111_pt1 | contig 41273 bp, 34 predicted proteins | sample AtlANTMetagenome_2_FD_109647 | JGI IMG/M metagenome (GOLD analysis project Ga0163180, IMG submission 109647) | Marine eukaryotic phytoplankton communities from the Atlantic Ocean - Atlantic ANT 4 Metagenome | ecosystem: Environmental > Aquatic > Marine > Oceanic | place: North Atlantic Ocean...
TCTCTCTCTCGAGCGTTGAGTCGAGGGGAAAAAGGCCAGCACAAAAAAAAGCACAAAAAGGAGACGCGCTTCACTGTAGATACACCCGCGCGTTCAAATGAAAGGAACATTGATTTTCCCGTTCGTTTTCACTCTTCTGCTTCTGCTGTGTGAGAACACGCGTTGCGACCAGGAAACGACAAACGTCGTCGGGGTCGTTGACGAAAATAAAAAAATCATCGTCGCGTCGAGAGGCAAAGATGTTGCGAGTAATCGAGTGGAAGAAAAGAGTCGATTCTATATCAATGGATATCCCAAATATGCCATATGGAGAACGTTTGATGCGATTGAGGTGACTCTGAAAGATGAGGAAGGAAGTGTGAAAGCGAATCAGTGCGTTTTGAGGGTTGGTAAGGAGATTGTGGTCGATGAGGAAGAGGAGGAAGAGGAGGAAATTAGAGGAGGAAGAAAGGCACCGTCTGATAAATTTGAAAATTCCGAGACGACAAAGAGTTGGCAATATCGACGGGTAAAGATGAAAAGAGAAAAGAAGAACAAAGTGAGTGGTAGTGGTAGTATTAAGGGTAGTAGTGGTAGTAGTAGGAGTAGTTCATCAAAGGCAACGACAAAGTCTCCCTCGATTTTGATCGCAAACTTGAGTCCATTCCAAGAGAAGAGCGCGGTGTACGTGTTGCAATGCAACTCTTCTGGCGGGAAATCTGGTGGGAAGGTTACGTACGAAATAGCCGTCCGGCGGTACTTTGATTCAAATCTGTTCGCGAGATTTATCGTTGGTATTAGCTTGATGACTTTAGCGCCAGTCATTGCTACATCGCCGTGGTGCTTTTACATTGCCGCAATGTCTTTATCGACGGCCATGTTGCTCAGTTTAGTCCTTCTCCAAGCGACGAGACTGACGCCGTCGGGAAGAGCGACGAGAACGCTTTTCGGTATCGTTTCAACTCTGGCGACGACATTTGCGTACCATTTTGTGCCCGTGGATAAGTGGAAGATAGTATTTGAGTACCTTTGGAAAGGAGCATCTATGCCTATACGCGCGTCTTGGGGTGTCCTTCGCAATGCCGATCCCGAGGAACCAAAGACGATTTACATAGCTCTGATAGTCGTTGGTTTTTTCTTGGTATCTTCCGGTTTAGGCGTAATGTTCGTGAAGAAATGGGTGGTGGACGACAGAACGGGGCAAGTGGTAAAAGGTTGGAAGCAGTTTACCAGCTTTTCCATGTCGTTATATGGTGTGATTATGCTCAAGTTTTGCACTAGAGATGCACAAACTGGGAACACGCTCGCGCTCCTCGCCGGAAGTACAATCGTAGCCGGTCCTGCTGCAGCGTTTGCAAAAGACGTAAAGAGAACACTACGACTGGCGTTTCACGCGTTTACTTTCCACATGTTTGATAAGAAGAAATCGTCCGATGAGAAGAAAGTGTTCGAGTACGACGAATTTTACAGTGACGAAGAGGAAGAAACCGAATATGAGCTTCGTCGCAGATTACCAGCCACAATGGATCCAGAGCCGCGCGTTGCGCCTTCACCATTTACGCCAATCGGGAAAGATGAAAACTCCGAGTCAAAAAATAGTCGCTCGTCACTTTCGCCGTTTAGTTTAGTCAGAAATTTGAATCCGTTTGGTAGTGGAGACAAAAACAGTGAACCTGCCACACCAACGCCCGGCGCTAATTCCCCCAGCAGTAAAAAGACAACGAAAAGTAGCAGCGGGGGTAAAAAGAAATCGCCACCGCCGTTCTCGACAACGAACACTCACTCCGACGAAAAGAACAAAAAGCGAACGCCTCCTGTTGGTCTCGCGAGTAACTCCCGAGGAAGATTTTTAAGCGCCGAGGAAGCCGACGAGCTCGGCACGGAGTCCACGAACGCCGCTTTAGAATCCTTAGCAAGGTCACCGGAGTTTGCGCTTTGGTTGACCAAAAACGCGAGCAGAATACGCGTTATCAATGACGATGAAGATCGAGAATAGTAGTAGTAGTAATAATAATGATTTGTGCACGTAGACAATACCTGGTAATAGTTTTGCCTCTTTCTCTCTCTTCTTCCTCCTCCCTTTAATTAAAAGGATTAAAATAAAAAACAATTTTTTCCCGCGATTAAAGACGCCGACTTTGTCTTTTCTAGAATTTTCTCCATTGTTCTTGACGCCCCTCCTGCGATATAACATCAAAGAACAGAAATGACGAAAGTGAAAAGTCCAGACCCGGTCGCGCTGGCGGAACTTTCCGCGAAGAGAACCAAGGCATTATTCTCGGTTGAAGAAGAAGAACGTGTTTCTCTTCCTTCTCCGATGCATCGTCCTTCGATCGAACGGAAAATGAGCGTGAAGATTCGGGACGAATACGAAGCCGTGCGACACATGGCACCGCCGGAGATTAAACCCAGAGATGCGAGTAATAACAACAATAATAGGGCACGGCTTGCTGCTACGACAAATGATACGAATAATAATAACAATAATAATAATAAGCGTTTCGAGAAGACCATTCCTGGTTTAGCCGAAGCAGCGAATTTGGCGGCGAAGAATAAGAGAAAACTTACGGATGATGATGGCAGCGAAAAAACAGACTTGGCGTCTTTAATCGATTCTATCGACGAACCAGTTCGCGAACGCATAGAAGCGAACGCGTCCGGTGGAATTTTAGCCAAGCTGAAGAGCCAAGAAATGGGAGAGAAGAGTGGTGCGTTGGTGCAATACAGTGCAGACACAAACGCCACTTCAAAGTCTTCAGTATTTGGTGTAAACGCAAATATGAAATCGAGCGCGCTTGTGACGGCAAATTTAGCGTCCAGGTGGCCGAGACCGGAATGGAAAAAGCCGTGGAAGTTATACAGAGTCATCTCGGGACACCAAGGATGGGTGCGTTCGGTTGCTGTGGACAAATCGAACGAGTGGTTCGCCACCGGTTCCGGAGACCGATGTATAAAAATTTGGGATTTAGCCACTGGTGGTTTGAAGTTAACTTTGACCGGCCACATAGAGCAAGTGATGGGATTAGCCATTTCTGACAAGCATCCGTACATGTTTTCGTGCGGTGCGGATAAAAAAGTCAAATGTTGGGATTTAGAGTACAACAAAGTGATTAGAAACTACCACGGCCACTTGAGCGGCGTGTATTCGATAGCGTTACATCCAGATTTGGATATATTGATGACTGGTGGTCGAGATTCTGCATGCAGAGTGTGGGATATTCGTACGAAGACGCAAGTTTTTTGTTTATCAGGACACGAATCAACTATAGGATCAATCATAACTGAGAATGTAGATCCTCAAGTCATCACAGGAAGTTACGATTCGACTATCAAGACGTGGGATTTAGCGGCAGGTAAGTGCATGAAGACATTGACGCACCACAAAAAGGGGGTTCGTGCGATGGTAATGCATCAGAAATACTGGGAGTTTAGTTCTGCCTCGGCAGATAACATCAAAAAGTTTGGTTTACCAGACGGTAAGTTTAAACATAACATGTTATCTAAGCAAAACGCTATCGTCAACGCCATGGCACTCAACGAAGACAACGTCATGATTTCTGGAGGAGACAATGGTAGCATGCGCTTCTGGGATTACGAAACCGGACACTGTTTCCAATCGTTGCAAACGCAGGTTCAACCAGGTTCTATGGAAGCCGAAGCTGGCATATTTGCGTTGAGTTTCGATAAGACTGGGGAGAGATTGATTTCATGCGAAGCAGATAAAACTATCAAAATGTGGAAACCGGACCCCGATGCTTCGCCTGAATCCCATCCTAATCTGCCCTTTGTCCCACCAAAAAACATCGGTAGAAGCTAAATTAATGTGGTAGAGAGTATTACTATTATTGATGGAGCAAACGCATTGTAAAATTCTTCTTGTACAACACACGTATTGTTATTAAAGAAAACCTACGCTATAACTCGGTGTGTGCGACTCCCGTATCATCATGCTTCCAACCGTAATCTTTCTCAAATACTTGCATCGTGTCGTAATCCTTTTTCATTTTCTGCGCCAACTCCAACGGCGATATCTTTCGTTTATTTTTCAAGTGCGGATTCGCTCCATTCTTCAATAAATGATGCATGGCCGGTAAGTGATCTCCTTTTACCGCTTTATGCAAAGCGGTATCGCCTTCAGTATCCACGGCGTCAACCACCGCGCCTTTCTCCACTAACATTTCGACCATTTTCAACGAAGATCGTAACGCAGCTTCGTGTAAAGGCGTCGTCTCGTTACCCATCGTGCGTCGCTCGTTCACGTCGACACCTTCGTTTCGTAACAACCACTCGACGTAGTTCGTACACAAGGGTTGCCACATTCTTGTAGCGAAGTGGATAGGTTGATACCCGTCCTCGTTGACGTCCACGACACTCGCACCGTGCTCGACTAATGTCTTCCCAATCTGCACTTGCTCGCGGAAAGGACAGTGCGCAGCGCTAAAATGGATCGGCCTCGACCCTTTCAACGTCCTGTTCACGTCTGCCCCTAAATCTAAAGTCGTTTTCACGTACGTGTTGTTCCCGAGTTTTATCCCTTGTTTCAACGCGGTTATGCCCGACCAGTGCACGGCGTTGTCGATTTTGTGATGGTCCGGGAACAACTCAAACTCTTCTCTTAACTTTTCGTGGTCTAACTCTTTCCCAACTTCGTGCAAATCCGCTGGTTTTCTCACCTCTGGCTCGGGAGGTTTATCGTGCACCGCGTCTGGTTCTTTATTCCCGAACCCATACGTACGTTTCAGTTCGTGATATAATGCAGAATTTCCGTGGCCAGCGGCAACGACGAATTCGGTTACGCCACAAAGAACAACAACGAGGAGGAGGAGGAGGAGGAAACGCGGGAGAAAAGTGTCGGAAATGTGATGACGAGAAGAACACGTAAACATGTCGTTGCGATGATGGTGTTTTACGCGCGTTCTTGTATTCGATGAAGTGCCGAGCGAGCGAGCGTGTCGTAATTATTAGGACGCGGCGATCGCTTAAATTAAAAGAAAAAAAAGAACAAAAAAAGGATCTCTATGGATTTTTTATTCGCGGGGGAGTCTTGCTTTGCTCATTTACACACATTTACATTCTTCTCTCTATTTTTGTCTGTTGCGGGTGTTCTCTTTCCCCTTCTCTCTACTTCATGCTATCGCTAACCAAACATTTAGCCTCGTACGCTCGTCTCATGGCCTCGTCGCTCTGTGCATCCCTCAGAATGACAATCTTTACCGAATCTCGCATCTCTTTCGATAACAACGCCATGACGGCGTTGATTAAAATCTGCGTCCCTCGCGGAGGATTGCCGATCCTGTGCACTTTCGCACGCTCGTAAAAGAGCTCTCCGATGGCGGATAGACCTCTCGCGATGACGTCAAATGGGGGTGGTTTGGTTAAGCCGCATCCTTGCATGTCAATGAGAACGTCTATTTGACCTGGAACTGTTCTATAATCTCGACCTAACAGGCGCGTTTTGATGCCGTGGTATAAAGTAGACACCATCACTTGGTCCATGAGTTGCTTGTTTTCGTGAGAAAGCTCTGAGTTTGCTGCGCCCATTCTCACGAGAAGTATATCTCGTCCTCCATTTTGTGCCATATCGTTTTCGTCGTTCAAACGCCACGTGCAATACGGCACACATGGATGGTCGCGGAGCTTTGCCGTAGACCAAAACTTGTACGCCGTTTCGTCTGGTAACTCGCCGAGTTTTCTACTTTTTCTTGTCACCGACGTAGACGAGGAGGATGTCGTCCTCCTCGCGCTATTTGCAGTGGACGAACGAGACCGAGTGTCGAAAAAGTCGTCGTCGACGTCGGAGTCGAAATAGTCTCCGTCTAAGAGTTCGTCGATGTCGTAGTCGCTTTCGTTAACTTCGTCCGAGGAGGAGAGGTATTCGGACACATCGTGAAACCGCGTTTCCGACTCTCCGCTTTTCCTTCCATCACCGTACCTAGTATTATTATTATTATTATCATCATCATCACCACCACCACCACCATTCCACGCGTATTTTTTTCTTCTGTTCTGTAACCTTTCGTGCCTCTTCTTCGTCGCCAGCGTCATCTTCAGTCGCCAGCGCTCTCCCACAGACGGCTGAAACCGCGAGTCGTGAATTATCTGTCGTTTGTGCCTTTGACGATTGAGCGCGTGCGAACAGGCGACGCAGGCGAGGAACGAGCCCACCGCCAAGGCTTCGTCCGCATACATCTCTCGCTCTTGCTCTTGCTCTTCGCGTTCGCGCGCGCGCGCGTGCGTGCGTGTGTGTCTTTATCGCATCGCACGTGCGTTGTGAGGACTTTTCTTCTGACTACGAGTACTCCTAGAACTAATATTAAAAATACTACACGATTTTGACGTTCTACTACTCACTTCTCGCCGCAACGAACGCCTCTAACGCCTCTTGTCCACACTTTTCGTACTGCACGACGACTGCTCTGCACCTCGTCGGCAAAGTTTCCGACGACGACGACTCCTTCTCGAAGCACTCTTTAACCTTCCTCGAAGACATTTCAAGTTTACTCTTCGCCGCTCTCAACTTTTCGCGCGCGCTCTCGCTCTTATAGTCTTCCTCGTACGGATTCTTCTCCACAGTTTCAATCTCTTTGATGTATTTCGCTAAACTATCGATTTCGTTTTGTTCGTGTTTCAATAAGGCTTCGTTGTATTTGGTGGCTGTTTGAAGTAACTGCGTGAGTTCTGGTTTCGCTTGTAAGTAATAGTGGTCCGCTTGTGTCGTGGGTGATGGTGATGAGGATGATGAGGATGATGGAAGAGGAGGACTCCGTCTTTGTTGGTGTTCATGTTTAGAACTCGACAGAGAGAACTGAGCGCCACCACCGCCGCCGTTCGAAACTTCAAGCTTTCTCAAAAGCTTACTCGTGAGCTTTGTGTGTAGTAAGAGAGAAGTAAGAGAGAGCGTCAGAAAACATTTCGAAGAAGAAAGAGACGATTTCGCTTTCCAAAGAGAGAGAGAGAGAGAGAGAGGAAAAAAAAGCTCAAAGCGACGCACTCGGAGTCCACCGGGAGTTTGTGGCTGCTGGTGCGCGGTGCCGTTCGCGGTATCTTTTGGTTTTGACGCTCGCAGTCCCATCGTATTTGTAAAGTCGAAAAGCAAGCGAGAGTGTTGCTGGACAGAAGAAAGAAGACGAAAAAAAAAACGGAAGCGACTTTGGAAGAGAGTTTTTTTTTATGACGACGACGATGACAACCGACTGTTTCGTGCCCTAAAAAACGGACATTTTCTTTTTGCTTGTTTTTTTCTTTGCTCTCTTTTTTCTCCTTCTTCGATCACTCTTTCGAGGAGAGAAGAAGAAGATACGATTCCAAAGGGTCTCTCCACAGATACAAAACGCACTTTGTGTATGCGGTTAGGAAACGATGAACACGAACGGTAAATGAGTGAATAAACGAACAGAAATGCGCGGCACGTTAGCGAGGCTGAGGATCTCGGATCCGATGATCACGACGAGCGCGACGCAAAGACGAAAGAAAATGCGTAATCTGCAAAAGGCGGGTTGTCGTCTTTTGCACTCGTTTTCCCACGATGAGAAGAGAAGAGAAGACGTTTTCTGTGTCAGCGCGTCTTCGAGATCGTCGTACGATTACGATCGATCCGTGGACGAAGAGGGAGACGAGGAGGAAGAGACTGTTCGAGACGAACGACGGAGCAGATCGAAGATGGAAGCGAGTTCTTCTTCATCGTCCTCGAGGACGACGAGGAAAAATGCCCAAAGGAGCAGAATATCCACGTCAAAATCAACTTCTTCACCCTCTTCGCCGAGTGCGAAGGAAGGCACCCAGATCAATCAAATCAACACCGAACTCGTGTGGGAGCTCGAGAGGAAAGGCGACGGATGGGGAGAAGAGATTTTCCCGTCTTTGAGACAGAAACGACGCGTGGTTGAACCGTTGGCATCGAAAAAACGACCGAATAACATGCAAGCGTATGTGGAAAATTACTTAGTCGAAGTCGTTGGTTTTACAGAAGACGAAGCGGTGGCTACATTTTCAGCCGCGGCGGCTTGGCGGATTACCGCTAAAGGTAGAGCGCTAGTCGATCGGAAGCGGATGAAGCTCATCGCGCAAAACGCGCAGAATGCTATAGAAGTTTTTAGAAGGTGCGGTTTGTCCCAGGAAGAAGTTCGGCAAGTTATCCAAGCGGCGCCGCAGCTGTTGGCAGTTTCACCAACGCAGTCGAAATGGAATTTTAGTTTATTAGAGTATGCCGCGAGACAGTTATCAGAAAGTGGTGGTACGTTAGGTAGAGTTCGAATGCGTGAACGCACTGGAAGACCACCGTTACGGGATGAAAGTGGCAAGGTGAAGGATACGTATTATGCAAGAACGAAAGGTTTGGTGAAGAGAGTGCCAGAGACTTTAAGGGAATGGGTCTTGGAGACGCGCTTGGATAGAACGTCTGGATCGTTAGCGCAAGAGCAACTGTATTTACTCGATATCGTAGGTTTCGATGCGCAAGAACCAGAGACCAAGGTTTTACAAGCAAACACGGTCTGGGAAAGTTGGTTCGACGAGTTGGTTGAATATCAGTGCATCACTGGGAACTGCGATCCGAGTTTTTGCGAACGCGAGAAAGGTGGTTTAGGAAGATGGGTCGCGAAACAACGAGCGTTATTTAAGAGTGGAAAACTTTCGAAGAAGCGCGAGTTTCGATTGCGTACTTTAGGTTTGAAGCTCGACGAAGACGAGGCAGAGAGTACCGTTTCGGTTGTGAACATAAATTTCCAAGGCGGACTGACTGCTTTTGATGAATCCGCTGCAGATATGGCTATGTTTTTAGCCGAGCGAGGGCAATACGCAGAGCCTCCTTTGGGAAGTCCTTTGGCGGTATGGCTCATGAAAACGAGAGAAATGGCTGAAAAAGGAGAGTTAACGGAGGGACAGATGGATAAATTGGCGATTATCGGCGTCGATTTAACACCAATTTCTGCCGCGTGGTTGAAAAATTTATCGGAAATGTCAGATTACGTGAGTAGGAAAAGGGTAGTGAATTTGCAGAAAGCAAACAGCATCAAAGCCTGGATAGAAGATCAGAAAGAGGCGTACAGAGAAGGAAAGTTATCTGAGGCGCAGATTAAGCGCCTAGAGGCTTTGGATCCCATTGTTTTTCTTGATTTTTCAACAAACTCGTCTTCGTCCATCAACGCACGATGAAATCGAAAAGACTCGTATATAAAATTTTGCCATTAGGATATGTAATATTATACATGCTGCATGACTATAGAACATAAAATCTACTAAATCTGATTGTACGGGCCATCGTTCGTCTCGATCGCGTATTTGCTGAAAATCTGATGCTCTTGCAACCGTTCTTCTTTCGTGTGGACGTATAGATTGTACGATTCTTGCGCACACCAAAAGCCGATGAACATGGCAATTATTTCATCATGAAGGAAGCCATACACGCCAATGCTAACGGCGCACACCAACGAAACGAATGCGCAAATCTTTGCCGCGATGTCAACTCTAATTTTCATCAATTGCAAGGATGCTGCGAAAATTCTACCGCCATCCAAAGGATAACACGGGATGAATAAGTTAAAAAGCATTAGCGATATGTTAAGCCGCAATGCGTGAACGCACAACATGTACATAAACGTTCCCGGTGAAAACGCTTGAGATAATCCGTACCACAACAACGCTTGAGGAATGTGCGTTAAAGGACCCGCTATGGAGACAATCAAATCATCTTTAGCATCGCCGGAGTGTCCGATGTAGGCTAAACCGCCTAACGGCCATAATAATATGCCGTGTACTTCTCCACCAACTTTTCTCGTCGCGAAACAGTGGCCTAATTCGTGCAATAAGACTGTTCCAAATAACAAAGGAATGTTCACGACAACTAGATACATCCACACTTTCATCGTCATCGTTTTTGAATGCAGCAACCATGGAAGGGCGGCGGAAACTAAAAAGTAAATCAGCAACAATGGGTGTAAAGTTATTTCAATGCCAAACAAAGTTCCAACGTATATCGGTTGCCCTCCACCAATTGGACTCATGGAAAAACGGTTGCTACTCGTTGTTCCAGTGTTTGTAGGAGTATCATGAATGGTGCGTATGTTGCTCATTCTCTTATTTATGTCGCGATGTCGTTTGAGTTTAATGAAATTTTGTGATGCTAATTTCAAAAGTTGCCTTTTTTTTCCTTAGAGTTTGACGTGACGGTACCCGTAGTTTTTTGACGCGCAGTAGTAATTTACCATGTTTTCTATAATTTACAAACCTTCTCTACATATAGTAAAAGAAGAAGACTAGTATGGGACAGATTTTGGTAACTTTGTCTTTGCATTTTGCATGTTCATGTCGAACTTCTTGTTCCCAGAACCGGCGAAAATGTTGTGCGACTTTGCCATGTACTTTTGCTGACTTTTCTCCGAACGCCTTTGCAACTGATTGATTTTCACCCATCTCTGAGCTAAACCGTTGCCATTTCCTCTTTCGCCTTTAACCGTGCCTAATTTCTTCTCCGGGATGTGCTTCGTCATTCGTTCGTACAATTCACTTTTTGCGATTTCATCCTCTTCTCTCTCGTCGGACGGTTTGTGTCTTTGTTTGTAATACCGTTTGAGCTCTCGCGGTCCTATTCTTTTCGTTTGACCATCTGGTCTGTGAACGATTAACTCAAAGCCATTATCGGCCAGAGTTACCGTCGCATATTTTCCCTCGTTTTGTGAAACGTCGTCATCGTCTTCCTCTTCCTCCTCTACCCCTTCTTCGATGTTCATCGATTCAATTCTCGCTAAAATAGCCTCCGCTTCATCTTCATCCACGGACTCCCAACCCGAGCCGCCGCCGTCGTTGTCGTCGTCCTCTTCCTCTTCTGAAGATTCCCACAAATCTTCCCCGGCTGCGATTTTTCTTTCCGCCTCTTCGATTTCGTCTCTGTGGTGATCGCACCACTCTTGCAATCGTCTCGCTCGTGCGACCGATCTTGGCACTTCCTCTTTCCTCTTCAAGTGAGCGTTCGAGACGACTTTTTGCGCCGCCGACTTGCTCGCTTCCGCTTGCATCAACACTCGGTCGAACAGTTCTTTCCCAACCACCGGTAAACCGTTCGTATCTCGCTTCAAGTTGTATCTGTGCCAGTCAGTGCGATAGTGCGCTTTCAATTCGTCCACAGACTCGAAGATAACGCCCTGTTTCGTATTGTTTAAGAAGTTGAGAAAAGAAAACGAATAATGTTCGCCGTCAGTTGACGCGCACACGCAAAAGGAACGGCAAAAGAATGTAAGAAGAGTATCACAACGTACAGGTGCGGTGTGGCAGGTCAGCACGTGACTGCTGCGATCGTCATCGCTCGCTTCCATCATCGTTCTTACGGCAGAAAGAGGGAAACAAGAGAGAGTGCCCGTGACGGCGATGCGGGGTGAGTGCGTTTGTTTGTGGAAAAAAAGACGAAAGAGGATTTCTCTTCTCTTCTCTTGAAAAAGAAAAAAAAGCGTGTGATTTTTGGCGGCGTTAGCGAAAGGCGTCAGTCATTCTCACCACCTTCTCTATTGAGAAAGGAACGAGACGAGAAAGAGACGGAGTAAGCGAAGAAGAGCAGGGAACGATGGCAAAGAAGACGAGAGAGAAGAAGTCGCCGATGGGCGGTGGTGCGAGCAGACGTGGTGGTGCCGAAGCAGCGAAACCGAAACATTCCATGAGCACGGACAATAGAACCAAAGGCAGCGTTCATGGAAACTCGCAAAGAAGCGCCGCGACCGTGAGACGATTGAAAATGTACAAACAACGACCGATACGAGATAAAAAAGGAAAGATTATAAAGCAAGAGTTACAATCGAAAGAGTTGCCAAGCACGAGGATTGTTCCCGATCGAAGATGGTTCGGGAACACTAGAGTTATCGGCCAAAAGCAACTGGCGGAGTTTAGAGACGAAATGGCAGAGAAAACTGCGGACGGGTATCAGGTGATTTTGAAGCAGAAGAAACTTCCTTTGTCATTATTAGCGGACCCAGAGAAAGGACGATCGAGACGGGTGAAGTTATTGAACCAAACGCCGTTTTCGAGCGTATTTGGAGCGAAGAAAACGAGGAAGAAACCAAATCTGCAAATGGACGACATCGTAGCAATGGCGCAAACTGCCGAGTTGGCGGGAGAGGCGTACGACGAAGGGATAGAGACTGGCGCACTGCACGACCGCGACTTGGTAACTGCAGACGATGGCGTTCGCAAAGCTGGTGGTGACGAGTTATTTCAAAAAGGACAGTCCAAGCGCATTTGGGGAGAGTTGTATAAAGTCGTCGACTCTTCGGACGTTTTGATTCAAGTGTTGGACGTGAGAGATCCTTTGGGGACACGATGCGAACATTTAGAGAAGCATTTAAAAATGGACGCCATGAAACGACACAAACATTTGATTTTGTTGCTTAATAAAGTCGATTTAGTTCCCGCGTGGGTTACCAAACGTTGGTTATATGCGTTGTCGAAGGAGTATCCAACTATTGCGTTCCACGCTTCGGTAACTAATCCGTTCGGGAAGGGTGCGCTTTTATCCATCTTGAGACAGTTCTCTCGTTTAAGGTCCGATAAGCAAAATATTTCAGTGGGATTTATCGGGTACCCAAACGTAGGTAAATCAAGCGTTATTAACGCTTTGCGAACGAAACGCGTGTGTGTGACGGCTCCGATTCCCGGTGAAACGAAAGTTTGGCAATATGTCAACTTGACAAAGCGTATTTTTCTCATCGATTGTCCTGGCGTCGTGTATCATGATACCGAGGATACAGATACGGATGCCGTTTTGAAAGGCGTTGTTAGAATAGAAAAGATGGATGACGCTGCGGACCACATACCGGATGTGGTAGCCAGAGTAAAGCCGGAATATTTACGGAAAGCCTACCGAGTCGCGTCTTGGACTTCACCGACACATTTTCTTGAACAAGTCGCGAGAAATCAAGGCAAACTGTTAAAAGGGGGTGAACCAGATTTGAATTCAGTGGCGAAGTCCATCTTGTTTGATTGGCAACGTGGAAGAATTCCATATTTCGCACCACCGCCCTCGCTACCACCGAGCGAAGACGTCTTAGCGGCAGTTCGAGACGCTAAGAACGCCAAGAATGCCGGCGACGTGTCCGAAAATGCATCAAAATCTGAACGCGACGACGCGGAAGCGATGACGCAAACGGCGAGAGATTTGTTGGTGAAACAAGTTAGTCGAAGAATTCCGCGTGCAAATGGATTGTTCGACGCCGAAGATGCGCGAGACGACGAAATTGAGGATGTAGAAATTGAAAGCAGCGACGAAGAAGGCGAGGACGGGGACGAGGATGCGTGGGATAACGACGACGAAGAGGAGGAAGTAGAAGATGAGAAAGGGCAGACAAGAAAAAGGGGCAAAGTGGATGGTTTCGACGACGACGAAGATGATATTGAAGCTTCTGAATCCGAGGACGTTGAAATAGACGACAATGAAGATGGTCCTTGTTTAGACGATAAAATTCTCGATAAGTTTGGAAGCGATAACGAGGAAGAAGAAGATGACGAACATGAGGAAGATGATGACGGCGGCGACTCTGATTCCGACGGATATGGAGAAGCTGGTTTATCATTCGAATCTATTTTAGCTGATGTGCGAGGGGACGTTAAAGAAAAACCAGCTGCACCTACAGGAGGAGGTAAATCGAGTGCTCGCGCAAAGAAGAGGCAAGCTATCGTCGCAAAAAAGAAACTAGTGTCATCGAAGGACAAAGAAGTGAGGAAAGGAACGGTGTCGTTCATCAAGGATAACGCAGGAGTAGATGCTTATTCGAACAAGAAGAAGAAAAAAGCCGCACCTGCGAGACGACCAAAGAATAAACGCAGCGACATGCTCGAGATGTAGAAGTATACTTAGAGAGAAAAATAGAAATCGAATTTGTTTTGTGATTGTATGATTATTAAAAAAGCAATTTATTATCTCGTTTGCGAGTCCGACGCATCCCCAATGAGCGGCAACTTAACCGTTTTACCCGACGTTGCAGACACAGAACCTACTAAACAAGAAATGTACGTGAACAAGAACACCGAGTTGAACATGATGACTTCGGCTTGGAGGCCTATTCCTCCCGTTGGTCCTTGTCCATCCATACCTGCGAACAATCTTGTGAGAACGTCCGGAAGAATCAACAAAATATCCAATAAAATCGCCTGTTGCGCGTTAAACCTCACAAATCTCGACATGTTCTGATTCTGGACTATGCCCAAATACATGCCAAAAAACACGGCAATTTGTAAAAACCCAAGTGCAAACCATAACTCAATCAGTGGCTTCAGCGGTAACAACGCCAATGAAGCGAGAGGGAACTGAATTAACAGAAATTTTGAATACTTCAACGAGTCGAGCAAAGGCAGCATGTAGCACAACGCTGCGATAGATTTCTGCGAAAAATCGTACTCTCCGTCGTCATTCATCGTGAACAGGTTCTTCTTATTTTTTTGTTGATTCTTTATCGCGCTTGCCAAATCATCCGCTAATCTTTTCTGTTCCTCTTTTTCCCTGTATTTCTCTTCAGCTTCTCGTTCTCTCTCTTTTTGTAACCGCTCGTTATCGTCTTCCGGTAATAAAGACTCCAGGTTTTTAAGCGTATCGTCTCCTTTGCTGTTGACGACGATCGTTGCAGATCTCTCTCTTTTCTGTTGTTTCTTGATATTCATTTTGTTCGTTGTTTTCTTCCCCATCGATGTCGTCAGCATTTTTGCTCTGCTAGAAGAAGAGGAAGAAATGGAAGAGGAAGAAGAGCAGGATTTGAAGGAAGCCACGCGAGTGGATGATGAAACGATGGACAACATAACAATATTAGTATGCAATCGGTTGAGTGCGAGTTGCGCGTCGTTGGATAGTTTTGCACTCTCGCGTTACTATGTGTGTGTGTGTGTGTGTGTGTGTGTGTGTGTCACGTATGACGTTTCCTACGATTTTATTTTCAGACCTCTTCCTCGTCAAAAACTCCCCCACTTTCTTCCATACAAAAGACTCCGTTTATTTTTGAGGGCAGAGAACGAGACCGACTCTACGCTCCGCCCTGCTTGAGCGAGAGAAAGAGAGAGAGAGAGAGAGTTCTAGTCATGGGTCTCGTGAAGTATTCCACGGCGTCGTCGTCGTCGTCGTCTTCAAAGACAAAAATGGAAGCGCTCTTCTCTTTCCTCCAAAATCTCTTCGTCTTTTTGTTCTTACTTGGGACGTTTTTCCCCTACGTGCAATACCACCAGTTTTTGCTACAAAAGCAAACGATGAAACTCTCTCAGGAACAACTGTCGCAATCGAAATTTAAGTTAGAAAGGAATCTGCGCGAGATGACGACGAAAGCGACGCATAGAGAGCAAGACGCGAGACAGGCGGAGACGAAGTTATCGAAAGTAGAGAAAGATTTGAAGGAAAAAGAGAGACGAAATCAGGCGTTGGAGATATCGCAACAAACGTTGCAGAAAAAATTAGATGGGTGTGTGAAAGATAGAACGTCCTTGTCGGAAGAGGTGACGACGTCGACGTCGAAAGTGAACGAGGTGGCGAGAGTAGAAAGCAAGTTGGAAAGGTGTAAACACGATAATTTAGACTTGAACGCGATGACGAAAGAATTGCGCACGGAACTCAACGCGTTGGAGAAGGAGTTGAAGCAAGAGGTAAAACTTAGGAAACAGGCGGAGAAAGCTTCGGCGGCGCAAAGGGAGATAGCGACGAAGATTAAAAATAGTTTACTAGCCATGCAGCAAGCGGAGGATAAAGCGGAGAAAGAGAAGGCGAGAGCGCAGGTGTTGAAAAGATTAGCGAAAGCAGAAAAGGCCGCGAACAAAACGAAACGAAAAATTGAAGAGGATTATGAGGAAGAAGACGACGAAAATTTAGATGGAGAGGAAGATGAGGAATTAGGAACACCCAAAGTTAAAAGGGAAAACGAGGAAGAGGAAGATTACGACGATTTGGCACACAGGAAAATTGTGGCCGCCGACAATGAAGACGTCGAGCCTGGGTCTCGAGCTCACGAAGCTGAGAAGCGTTTACGCTTCGAGAAGAAAAAGAGCATGAAAAAAGAACGTTGGAGTGCGGGTGGTTTAGATAACGATTTAAATGGTAGACTGAATGTCGATAGATTGCGCAAAACGCCCAGGTTGACTCGAGCTGAAGGCATTCAAGGCACTCCTTCGTTGCAGAAAGGAGGTTCAGCAGCAGAGCTTGCACGGGTGCGTGCCATGCGTGATGAAACGTAGACTTTTAATTAGAGTACTTCATACTAATAGCGCATAATTTTTTGTCTGTATTTATATATTTAAAGAACGTCTACATGCCTTGCCCGATGAGATATTCGCCGAACCCCTCCACGTGCGCAGAGCATTGTCGGGTCTCCAGGTTGTTTCCGTGAATACCAATAACAAAACAAGTTTTGCACTTTTTCACGACTAAACCGTACTCCGTGCCTCTCTTTCCTCGTACTACCCCTCCATCTTCGTCCGAACCGTTTAAATAGACGTACTGTGTAAAAATAGAAATAAGAGCACGTGAGTATTTTGACGACGTTGACAACAACAGCAAAAAGAAGACAAAGAAAGGAACAAACGCACGAACTTTTAAAAATAAACTTCTCGATGAATACATACCTTTGTTCCTCCGATGTATATCCCATTGGCGCAGTGCGACAAAGGATCCGCGAACAGTTCCATTAACTTTTGTGCTTCGTCCGTGGCAATCCCAGGGAATCCATCGGATTGACCCCACAAGTTCCCTTGCAAGTCACAAATCGCGCAAGCGCTCAACATGCCGAGTTGCGTCCCGTCGGGCAACGTGACGGTTTGCAAATTTTCAATCATCTCTTGCCACGACATGGTGAACGCGAAATATTCTCTCCCTCCTCTTTCACTCGACTACTTCTACCAACAAATGCGCGTGCGCGCAGTTATGCAAAGCGCGCCAGTGCGACCGACCGACCGTGGAAAAAGTTCTCGAATATGTGAGGAGAAACGAAGAAGCGCGATTTTTCCAACGCGGTGTGGGTGTTTTTTTTTTGACTTCGAGAAAAGAGAAGAAAAGGACCGGTCCTTTGACGTTTGATCATTGATGCATCTTTGGCCTTTTTTTGTGTGTGTGTGTGTGGTCTTAAAAAAAGAGATAAACCAGAAAAGAAGACACTGCGTATAGGCTCGCGCGCACACACACGCACTCGACGCGCTCTTTCTTCTTTCGAGTTCTCTCGCTCTCGCTCTCGAGAGTGTTGCCGTCGTGTTACGCCGCTCGTCGCGACAAACGCGCGCACACACCAACGCGCCGAAGAAAGGAATAGAAGTGTTTTGATGGAATCGATGGCAACCGATGTGAACGAAATCTCCTCCAACTCTTTCTTTTCGCAACCGTTCATGGTGGAAATCATCAAGCTCGCTGCCGGCGTGATTTTCTGGGAAACACAGTTCGTCCTTTCCAAGTTCTTCTTGAACGTGCTGCCGGAAAATTCAGAGAAGGAAAAGATATTCAAGAGAACGGCGCCTTCGTATTGCGTGAGTACGGTGCACTCCACCTTTCTCACCTGGGGAGGGGTGAAAATAATCTGCGCTCTATATAACGCCCCACATAATGAGCAGGTGATTTTGTATGAGTCCACGGATGGAAGCTTTGTGGCGTTTTGTGAATTCATTTCCGTGGCGTTTTTGTCGTACATGATCCAGGATTTCCTCCACGTGGTGCACCTCTTCCCAGAACTCGGGGGCATCGACATAGTCTTTCATCACATCTTGTTTTTCGTGGCTGGATTTTCCGCATATGTTTACGGAGGATATCCGTTAATGTTGGGATACTTAACGATTTGTGAAGGGTCGACACCGTTTTTGAACATGAGATGGTTCATCAAGTCGATTAAGGAGATGGAATACACGCTCCCGATTGTGGACTACATTGCGCAAAAAGTTGGGATGAAGTATAGAGGTTTGCCCGCCGGAAATAGATTAGAGTACCACATTTCCACCGTGTTTAGCTACGTTTTTATTTTTGTGCGGGTGATCATGTTCGGTCACGGAATCTTGCTTTTGCTTCCTCGATTCGGGAAGGGAGAGGATAAAATCATACCTAGCTTTGTGAGAGGAATCTTGCTCGTTCTGATTTTTTGTGGATTTCTGTTGAACTTAGTTTGGGTAGTAAAAATGAGAGGCATGTTGAAGTATTATCGATCGAAATGGTTCGATAAACCGGAAGATAATCAGCAAAATCGAATTGATTGAGTACCTTTTATCTAGTAGTGATAGCATGATTGATGAAATTATGTTTGAAAATGTATAATATTAAACAATGAAGTACTGAGTATCTTAAATATTCACAACGCTCTACTGTAGTAGGTGTTCGAAAGCGCGCGGTGGTCTCGGATTTCTTTTTTCGTTCTTTTCTTTTTTACACGTATAGATGTCCCTTTTTCTCTCCCCCTCTTTTCATCTCTTCGTTCAAATTATCTCCCGAAAAACCCCCCTCTCTTTTGTTGCGGCGGCGGCGGAGGTGGCGGAGGTGGAGCTTGCTCTTGTGCCTCAAAAGAAAATCCACCTCGTTGCGTCATCGCAGGAGTGAAACCGGTTGCTATGATTGTTACTGAAATTTGACCCGCAAACTTCTCATCGACCACTGCGCCGAAGATGACATTTGCACTCGGATCAGCCATGTCGGTAACGACTTCAGAGATTGTGTTGATTTCTTGCAACGTCATGTCCGAACCGCCAGAAATATTGAAGACTATACCAGTGGCTTTATCGATGGAATTTTCAACCAACGGCGCAGACATGGCCGCAACGGCGGCCTCTTCTGCTCTGTTCTTTCCTGAGGAAACACCAACACCCAACATAGCAGTTCCTGAATCTTTCATGACGGTTTTAACATCCGCAAAATCGACGTTGACTAAACCAGAGACAGTAATAATGTCCGAAATACCTTGCACACCTTGTCTCAAGACATCGTCTGCCAACAAGAACGCCTCTTGCAACGGGGTACCTTCCGGGCACACATCTAACAAGCGATCGTTCGGAATAACGATCAAAGTGTCCACATTCTTTCTCAACGCATCAATTGCTTCAGTTGCTTGTACGATACGTCTTCTACCTTCAAAAGAGAACGGGTACGTCACGACGCCAACGGTCAAGTTTCCAGCTTCCTTAGACATTCTCGCAACAACTGGGGCAGATCCAGAGCCTGTACCACCACCCATACCAGCAGTGATGAACACCAAGTCCGATCCTTTTACGATTTCGTTCAATTTATCTCGACTTTCGTTCGCGGCAACTTCCCCGAGTTCCGGGTTTCCACCGCAGCCCAAACCTCTCGTAACTTGTTCACCTATTTGACACACGTTGACGGTTTGTGCGTTCACCAACGCTTGAGCATCAGTATTTACAACCCAAAAGTCAACGCCCTGTTAATACAGTTAATTTGATGGTAGTAAAAGAGAAGGAAGCGTAGAATAGTGGTGAGTTGTATGTTTTCTTGAGTTTCTTCCCAGACCGGGGGGATTCAAATTCAACAAAAAGAAAAGTATTTTGGTTCTCTCTGTCTCTCTCATCAAATCGCGCCGATACGCGGAATCCCAGCATTTTGCGATACAGAACTGACGATTTAAAAGATCGATCGAAAACTGAATTCTTGAGGACGAGACTTTCGTGCGCGTAAAACGGACGAGAGAGATTTTCATAATCCGCCTCGATTTCGAATCGTCGTCCGTTGATTTTCGTCGAGAGCGCTTTAAAAAACAATAAACGTACCGAAACGCCAGCTTCGATCATTCGATTCACGGCGTTACCACCACCTCCACCACATCCGACGACCTTAATCTTGGCCGACGATGCCGAGACAACGACAGTTTCCTTTCTGGAATACGACGACTTTGACGACGCATGGTTTCTATTCTTCAAGGAGACGATGGATCTTTTGCTCGAAGAGATTCGTCTGCTCGACAGCGACGACGACGATGATCTTTGAGAGCAACTCATCGCGCTCGACATCACGGTAGACGTAGCAGCCATGATGTGATGCGTGTGCGTTCTTTTTCTGTCGCAGTAGGAAAAGAAGGTAAGTTAAGAAAAGCCCGAGCGAGAGTCTTCAAATAAATTGCGGGGGGGTGGGTCGATTTTTTTGTCTTTTTTGGTTTTCTCGCGTATCTTCGCTTCCTTCTTCTTCTTCGATGTTCGAAACCCTAAACATAGCTGCGCCGGCGCGACTTCTCGGCTTCGTCTGGTCTTACCTCCCTTTTAAAGTACTTTATTTATCCAAACGAAGAGATGGCGCAGCACCGATCACCGCGTAAATCGCTACAGCTCAACCGAGCGAACACGCCAATCACCGTGGACGGACCGATGCAAGATGTGAACGTGAGCTTGTCTTTTTTGCTTCTCTTTATGCCAACCCTTCGTGCGCGCGCGCACTGGTCACGTCTCTCTCTCTCTCTCTCTTTCTCTCTGTTGATTGAATGAAACTTTTCTCTTCGATATCTCGCTGACGCCCGTATTCTTCTCATCAAATCTTGCAAAACATCATGAACAGTGTGCCAATCTAGAGATACATCCGACGACGCGTCCATTGCCTCGATGCCCGGACGAACAACTCGGTTTCGGCAAGGTAAATTTCTTCTTCCATTCCTCTTCCTCGACTAAGACAAATCATAAAAAACATCTAAATCTCAAAACTTACCTCTCTTCTCCTCTTCGCTCTCCTTACACACAGGTCATATCCGATCACATGCTTAAAATTGAATGGCGCAACGGACTTGGATGGTCGAATCCACAAATCATTCCATCCGGACCGATTGCATTGCACCCTTTTGCGCATGTGTTTCACTACGCCAACGAATGCTATGAAGGGATGAAAGCATACATCGATGCAAACGGCAACGTTCGTATGTTCAGACCGGAGAAAAATATGGAACGTTTAAATTTTTCCGCCTCCAGATTATGTTTACCCGCGTTCAACGGCGAGGAATTGTTAAAGTGCATCGAAGCGCTTTTAAAGGTTGACAAAGAGTGGATACCGAGAAAGAAAGGCTATGCGATGTATTTACGCCCTTTGATTTTTAGCACCACACCGTGGTTAGGATTAACGCAAACATCAGAAGCGCATTTATATGTAATGATGTCACCAGTTGGCCCGTATTTCAAATCTGGTTTTGTTCCTATTAAACTTGCCGTAGATTCGAAGTGGATTCGCGCTTGGCCAGGGGGCACTGGCAACGTGAAGTTTGGAGGTAACTACAGTCCAACTGTGATGGCACAACGAGACGCCGCGAATTCGGGCGCATCTCAGGCGCTATTCGTGTACGATAAGGAGCAATATATCACCGAAGCTGGTACGATGAATATTTTTCTGTTGTGGAAAAACAAAATGGGGGAAAAAGAGCTCGTCACACCGACCTTAGAAGATGGAACTATTTTAGCCGGAATCACGAGACAGTCGGTGATTGATTTAGCGAGAGAGTGGGGAGAGTGTAAAGTCACGGAGAGAATGTTGCCGTTGCAGGAAGTGCTCGACGCGTTCAATAGAACGGAAGTTTATGAGATTTTTGGTACGGGGACGGCGGCGGTTATCCAACCTATCTCATCAATATCGTACAACGGCATCGATTATTCCGTACCGAAAAACGCGTTTTCAGAAAACGCATTTCAAGTGCGCATGACGAATACTCTTATTGGTATTCAATACGGTGAAATTGAACACCCCTGGAGTCGTGTCGTCGCTTAATCGCGGTATCTCTCTACCTGCAGTAGTTTTGTAATACACGTATTAATGACTAATTAATACATTTTTCTATTGAACGATTCGTTTCTTGAGCAGAGAGAGAGAGAAAAAAGAGAGAAAAAAAGAGGGAAAGAGGGGAAGGTTTCAAAAAAGGAACTCCGAAAGGTCGCACCTTTACTTTCAGACGCGCTCCCACGAAAAACACGTTTTCGCGATGGCCACTTCGTTCGCTTCGAATGTTAGATCATCTTCCTCCTCTTGTACTTCCTCATGCTGTCAGTCTCGACGATTTACTTCGTCTAGCGCAGCGACGAGAAGAAGCAGTTATTTGTCATCGCTTTCATCGTTCCAACGGTCGCGGATTGGATTATTGGAACGCACACATTCTTCCGTAAATAATAAGTCGTCGTTTATGATTACTAGTTACATAGAAGATGAAAGTAAACGCGACGATAATAAAACACAAATTAGTAAATATTATCAAACAGTCGAGCTTTCTCGAGTGTTGACGATAACAAACTCAACAGCGGCTTCTGGAGGGGGCTTTTTGCCCGAAGGAGAAAAAGTCCGGGCCCCTTCCCCGAAATTTATTATCGAGAACGCCTTAATGTCGTTCATGAATGGGATTAATCAGCGCTTGGAAGCTGATAAGAACTTTGTCTTTAAACTGCTAGCTGAAATATGCATCGATGAACTCATAACGCTCTCCGTGTTGATATGGGTGACTGGTTTGGATGCAGAGGCGTGGACACCAACTATTCGACTCGCTGCGCTCGTTCAAATGCTCTCTGCGGCATTGAACGATACTTTGATAGTATATTTTTTAGCTCCGACGAGTTCTTCTGTTGAAAAAGATGGTATTAGTGGGGGTAAGCCTGCGTTGGCGCACGTCTTTCAAGCTGGGGACTACTCCATGAAAGAACGGATAACGTGTTACTTCAAAAAGGCGAAGTTCTATTTAGTCATCGGTGGCACGACGTGTACAGTGGCTACTTTTTTTGCCAAGGCTTTGGGAGGTAACTTAGCTGGATTCTTCCCGGGAGTTTTCGTGCAATCCATCATGTTGGGGGGGATCCACATGTCCGTATCTGCGAACACTAGGTACCAAATTGTCAATGGTATCGAACGTTTGATTTACGAAAAGTTGCCCCCAAAAGTTTCTAGAGCGTGTTCTGTTCTCATAAGGACGTCGAACAACTTCTTAGGTGCGAGATTATGGATAGTCTTAACGAAGCTGATTTCCTCGTAAAAGAATAAATGTTGTACAAAAGATGCTTTTTTCTACTACACAAAATACTATATAACATGACTTGCACGCCGCCCGGACGTTTACGACCCGACGTAAACGGAAACAAAACCAAGCATGAATTCAATTTCGCCAAAGTCTTTTTGCGGTTTTCGACACCCCTTCTCCGTACATGTTCAACTGGAACATCCCGTATAAAGACGCCATAGTAACGCCTAAGACCGATGCTCGAGCCGGTAATCGCATGCTTTTAGGCACGTAATCGCTAATCACAAAGTTTAAACCAATGTGCGAGTGCACCGGTAACGCTACGCCCAAGGCTAAATCGACGGGTAAGTTGCCGTCTCGGATGACCATCGCGGCCGGGACCAAACCAGCTAACGCGAACGAAGATCCGTGATAGATCTTCATCATCATTTTTCCTCGATCACCGTGCAGTAAACTCGCCATTATTATTATTATTATTACGCGTACTATAACTACTACTAGTGACGAAAGAAAAGAAAAGAAAAGAGGTGTTTTTGTGTGGGATCTCGCGTCTTCTTCTTCTTTGGGAATCTATATCTCTCCACATTTGTATAAATAAATTTATAAATACACAAACACGATGGGCATCAAAGGCCTCTCAAAACTCCTAGCCGAACACGCCCCGGGGTGCTCCATGGAGAGAAAGTTCCAATCGTACTTGGACCGGAAAATAGCTATCGACGCGTCCATGCACATCTATCAGTATCTCGTACGTTTTACATCACGTTCGAAATTTCAAAAATTCTCTCGCTCATCAGCTCGTGCTCGCGCTCCTCTTACTCAAAGACGTTTCACCTCGATCTTGCGCACACATCTGACGACGCTGTATTCCTTTTTCTCTTTTCTTTTGTATTCAGATGGTTGTCGGTCGCTCTGGTGAGAGTCAGTTAACCGACGAGAACGGACAAGTCACCGCGCACCTCATCGGCGTCCTGTCTCGTACCTGTCGCATGCTCGAAGCCGGGATTAAACCGGTCTACGTGTTCGATGGGAAGCCACCGACGTTGAAAGGAGGAGAATTGGCCAAAAGAAAAGATAAGAGAGATCAAGCTGAAAAGGAATTAGAAGCGGCGAGAGAAACGGGCGATAAAGACGCAATTGAGAAGGCTGCAAAACGAACAGTGCGAGTGTCTAAGGAACAAAACCAAGAAGTTATGCGTTTGGTAAAATTACTCGGCGTGCCTGTGTTTGAAGCGCCGTGCGAAGCCGAAGCGACGTGTGCGGCAATGTGCAAAGCTGGGTTAGTCCACGGAGCGGCGACGGAAGATATGGATACATTAACGTTTGCGTGCCCACGTTTGATTCGTAACTTGATGGCGCCGGCGTCGCAAAAGAAGGATATTGCGGAGTACGATTTCGATAAGGTTCTCAAAGGTTTAGATTTGGATTACAACCAATTCATCGACTTGTGCATTTTGTGCGGATGCGATTACACGGATTCAATCTTTGGTATTGGTCCAGTGAAGGCGTTACAGTTGATTCGTGAGTATAAAAACATCGAAACTATCCTCGAGAACATCAAGGATAAAAAATACGTTGTCCCAGAGAACTTCATGTACAAAGAAGCTAGACAGTTATTCAAAGAACCCGAAGTCATCGATACGAACAACTTGGAGTTAAAATGGTCCAAGCCAAACGATGAAGGCGTTATTGATTTCCTCGTTAAAGAGAAATCGTTTAACGAAGAACGCGTTCGCAACGCCTTGGCGAGAATCAAAAAAGCGAAAGCCGGCGTTGCTTCTCAAAATCGTTTGGAATCGTTTTTCGGCGTGGCAACCGTCAAGAGTAGTACGATTGGAAAGAGAAAAGAACCAGAAAAGAAGAAAGGAAGTAAAGGTATGGTTGGTGGGTTCAAGAAATCGAAAGGTGTGAGTGGTTTCTCGAAAACAAAGAAGTAAATGAATAATTAGAAAAGAAATACAAACTGACAAAATCACACGCATTTTGCCTCTCCTCTCTTATCACTTATCCCGCTCTTTCATCTTACAAAAAAAGCACGCAAAAATGATTTGTTGTGCGACAGCTTCCTCCTATTGCTCGGCGCGCACTCGCATCCCATCGCCTCCTCCTTCTTCTCGACAATCTTCTCGACAATCTATTGTTCTCCGTCAACTTATCTCCGCGAGCGTGGCTTTTACCATCGCATCGTCCGGGAACGTACACGAAGTCGAAGCGGTAGAAAATCCTTCTTTTTCCGGTGTCGACCCATCCCAAAGTGAACTGATTGAAAGATTATTAGCCAAAACGAAAAAGGATAAAGCGATGCTGGACCAAAAAAGATTAGATAATTATTACAACAAGAAGTTCCTTATCAATGAAATCACGGGGAAGGAGATTCTGCCGAACCCGTGCGATCCGAGAGATTATGAGTTTGGTGGGAAATGCCGAACGTTACCGACGCTTCCTCGTTTACCAGATGAAACGCTTCCCGAGTTTCCAGCTATTGTGAACAACAGTAGCTGGGCACCTCCACCACAAGTAGAACAACAACCAGTGGTAGGAGCAGAAGTGGAGATTACGACGGAAGATCATGAGAATTATAGCAGTAGTAGCGAAGGAACAATAGAAGTAGCAGACGATGAAGACGTTGTAAATGTTGTTGCTGATGAATAATACAATAATTAAACTATGTATAACTAATAGGTCCGCTTAGAGCCCCGGTTGCGAATTGCCGAACGATTGGTTCGTTTGTTCGGTCGAAATCGGCAGCCGAACCTTCCCAGACAACTTTACCCTGGTGCAGAAAAACCAACCTATCGACAGCTCTTCGAATCGTGGAGTGTTGGTGCGTAACTACGATGTATGAGGATACCCCACTTGATGACGGATGGTCCGGTGTATCCTGTAAATCTCTCATCAAGTTCTCAATCGTTGTAGAAGCAATTGGATCTAAACCGGCCGTTGGTTCATCGTACATAACAACTTCCTCTATTCTTTCTTTAGCAGTGGTGGATCCCATGTTTTCTTGATTGATGATGTTGTCTTTAATTATCGCTCTCGCTAATGCTGCCCGTTTTTTCATACCTCCAGAGAGTTGTGCAGGGTATTTATCCTCCGAACCCGCTAGTCCTACGGCAGTTAAAGACTCATCGACAATTTTCCTAATCTCTGATTCCGGCAAAGAAGAGTGTTCGTATAAACGAAAACCAACGTTTTCCCCAACCGTTAATGAGTCAAACAATGCCGCACTTTGAAAAACCATTCCAACTTTCAAGCTTGGGTTCTTCTCATCTGAAGCTAAACCTTCACGTTTTTTACCTCTAATGATGACATCTCCAGAATCTGGTAGGAGTAAGCCAGCCATAACGCGGAGCACTGTCGATTTGCCCGTCCCAGATGGTCCAATAATACCAACCGCTTCGCCTCGTCTGATTTTCAATGACACGCCATCTAATACTTTTTTACTCCCAAATTGTTTCCGAACGTCTTTAAGCTCGATCAAAACATCATCGTCGTTAGCATTATTGTAACTTGCACTATTATATGCCCTGCGCTGAGTTGCGTTTGTTCTTCGTCGTTGTCGTCCGTGTTGTTGTTGTTGTTTGTTTTTAGTAAAACTAAATCGTTGAAAGTGATTTTGAAGACGAGTTGTTGAAGACAATTCTTTACTCCTGCTGCTGCAAGAGGAGGAGAAGGAGGAGGAGGAGGTGAAAGAGAACAGTGCTCGATCCATTTGTTTTATATGAGCGATCGGTCCTCTGCGCGTTGTGCGCGTGTGCCGGAGAAAGTGAAGAAGAAAATTGGATTCCAAACAAAGAGATACTGGTTGAAAATCTCCTCGCGCACGGAAAATCTGGTTTCTCCACAGTGTTTTTTAAGCGCAGGTTTCAATTGATTATTTTAAATTAGTGATAGATGTATATACAAAACGTGCATGCAGTGTAGACTAATATCGTTGATAGAGAAGATTGACCACGGACTGGTCAACCATGACGTGATCTTTATCTTTGAAGACCGTCGCCCCAGCCGCTCTGTTCTTATTCTTAGCCTCCTCCGCCAACCGATACAGAGAGCTTTTGATATTCTCGCGAGTGACCGAGTATAAATTACGAATGACGGTTTGAAACTCTTCCAAGAGTATCAATTCCGCTTGAGAACTTCTTTGATGTTGTTGAATGTTCTTGTTGTTGATGATCTTGTTGTCGATATTCGCCGCACCATCTGCGCTGTTTCCTACTTCTTTTACCAAGCTCGTCCCATTGCTGTTGTTGTCGCTGCTACGATTGTTGTCACTTTTCTTGTTATTTTCATCTTCGCGCGAACCGTTCGAGGGCGGATGCGCGTTTTCTTCCTCTGATGGTGTCGTATTCGTCGCCGTAGTCGTCATTCTGTCGTTTCTTTTCTGCATAGTTTGCTCTTGTTGCATGTGGAAGTATTGATACTGACCATTTGCTTCCTGAACTTCAGTTGTTCGCAATTTGGCATCATTGTTGACCAAGTTACGAGGTGGGCTGATATTTTTAGCGTTATCTGCCATGATTTTATCAATCGCCAATATCGCGTCTTTCTTCGCCTTAACGGCTTGTCGACGATTCTTTTGTTGTTGAGCTTTCGACTGCATTTGTTTACCACCCACAGCATTCTTTGCGACATTTGCTTTTGCCTTTTTGTTGGTGGTATTCATCGTTGTGGCGGCGGTGGTGGTAGTATTTACATTTTCTCGGATTAATTCGTGCTGCTGTGTGTACGGTGTTCCCAAAGTGAACGACTTGGAGCCAAGAATAATCTCTTGTTCGTGCACGCTGTAGTTGTTGTTCGCCATCGACGTCGGGTGCATCGGAATTGGCAAGTCCAGCGACTCCCATAAATTGTTGGCATTTGCACTGGCAGTATTCACAACGTTGGTGGTATTCGTGGCTTTAACAATGTTATCGGCGTTATACACGGCGTTTCCTCCTTCTTCTTTCAATGCAGATTGTGGAGGAGGAGCTGCGACTAAAGATGCCGGCGGGACCACTTCCTCCGTGGCAAACAAGTTGTTATTCGATAAAACTTGAGGGATTTCGCCACCGTTGTTATAAATGTGGCTGAACGAATTCTGTCTGGAAATCGTTGGTAGCACTTCCAAACCCATCAACGACGGCAACTCGTTGAAAAAGTCCGTCGATTGTTTGCTCTTTCTTCGTTTCATAGGATTTATCGTCGCTTTCTTTTCCTCCCTCTTCATTTCTGTAATAGCAGCAGCATTCGCCTTCGTGTTCGAAGGAGCACTTGATATTTGTTGTGCTGTTTTGCCTCCTTCTCCTCCTCCAATTTTGGCAGGCTCGCCGCTCGCTGCGCGTTCTTTCTTCCCGGTCGAGGCGTGAACGTCCTCGCTTTTGCGCTTTGATCCAATCATATTATCTGTCTCAATACTTTATTCGACTCCGATCTCTTTTCGGTGAGATCTGTGCCCGAGAGAGCGCGCTTTTTTGTTCGAGAAATTCTGAGAGAGATCATTCCGTAACGAAAGATATTTTCACATTTTATGGCTGCTGACGCGGCAAAGAAAAAGGCAAAGTTTTTGAAGCTGACGACTTTCCAAGGCGAAGGAGTACTTTCCAAGGAGACGAAAAAAAAGAAAGACAAACGAATACTATTTTTTCTCTCCCAACGATGATGACGATAACGTGTAACTCGTTTTGTACGTATTGAAAAAATAAAAGTCTTCCTCAACCCTCTCGTTTCCCTTTCTTCCTATTATTAAGCGTTCGGACCGACGGTTCGAGTTTTCGTTCGCATGGTCACAAACTCCTCTGCGCTGGATGGGTGAATACCGACGCACGAATCAAACTGCGCCTTGGTCGCCCCACACTTCATAGCAACGCCCATACCTTGCATAATTTCAGCCGAATCTGGACCAACCATGTGACAACCGATAACTTTATCGTCCTTGGTGTCAACGACGAGCTTCATGAATGCTTTTTCCGTTCTCCCAGCTAAAGTCAACTTCATCGGAGTAAATGAAGATGTGTAGATGTCACATGTGCGTCCTTCAGCGATGGCTTGTTCTTCGGTTAAACCAATGCATGCTACAGGTGGTTGGCAGAATACTGCGCAAGGTACATTTTCGTAATCTGGCTCTTTATCATTTCCTCTCACGACCGTTTCAACAAATGCCATGCCTTCCATTAAAGCTACCGGAGTCAAGTTGATGCGGTTGGTCACGTCACCAACGGCGTAAATGCTCGGAATGTTCGTTCTCGAGTACTTGTCGACCTTGATGGCGCCGGCAGAATCGAGTTCAACGCCAGCGTTTTTTAATCCTATGTCCGGTCTCGTCGTGTTCGGCGCGCGACCGGTGGCAAACATGACCACTTCTGTGTTGATAGTTTTCCCGCTGGAAAGCGTCAAGTCGATGTTGCCTTTGCCATCTTCTTTTAAGGACTCCGGTGTCGTCGATTCGCACACGTTAATGCCCCGCGATTTCAACGTGTTGAACACGTTTTCGCGAATTTCTTTGTCGAAACCTTTCAATGGTAACGGCTGGCGGAAAATCAAATCAACTTCGCAACCTAAACCTTGATAAATGCCTGCAAACTCAACCGCGATGTATCCAGAACCAACAATAGATACTCTTTTTGGCAACTTGTCCAAGGATAACGCGTCGTCAGAGTCAATGCCGAGTTCTTTACCTGGTATATCTGGTCTCACTGCCCGTCCACCAGTTGCGATTAATATGTTTTGCGCGGTAACTTTCTCTTTAGTGTTGTCCGCTTTCGTGATTTCTACGGTGTGTTTATCCAAGAGTTTGCCAGCGCCTTCGTACGCAGTCACGCCGGAGCCGTCTAATAATCGACCGTAAATTCCATTTAATCTCGTGATTTCTTTCGTTTTCGCCTCTAAGAGTTTCGACCAGTTCAATTTCGGGTTCGGGTCTACGTCCCAGCCGAAACCAGCGGCGTCTTCAAACTCAGCTTTGAACCCAGAGCCGAAAACGAAGAGCTTTTTGGGAACGCACCCACGAATGACGCACGTGCCTCCTAATCCGCCTTGCGTGTCCGAAGATATCGGATTAAACGGCAATTCCACTAAACCAACTTTAGCACCCGCGGTGGATGACATTCTTGAGGCGCGAACGCCACCAGAGCCACCTCCGATAACGAAAATATCGTAATCAAAGTCATGTTTTTCCATCGCCGCAGTCGCCGTCGTGTTTATCCTAGATTGTTTGTGTTGTTGTTTATTGCTAGTAGTATTGATAACTCTTCTCACTAAAGACTTGCTGCTGTTTTTTAACGATCCACACAAGAATGAGTTTGTTGTCGTGCGAATTAAGGGTAAAGCATGCATTCCCATACTACGTGCTGCTTTTATTTATACTCGATATTCGCGCGCGCGTACTTTATTGCGACTTGACGTTTTTTTGAGACGCATTTTTTTGGTCCCTTGGTGCCTTTTTCCCAACACCACCTTTTAAAAAAGGCAAAAAAGACGGGGGGCAGGGGGGAGAGATCAAGCCGGGAGGACAAAAAAGGAGGACTTTGAAAAAGAGAGATGAAAAAGAGAACACGTGGACCACCAAGCAAAGTTTGTAGATAATCGGAACCCACGAAAGAAAACAAAATCATCGCGCGCTGCCACTCTTGCACGTCACAATCTGGCGTAGTAATATATACACACACGTATATTCACGCACGAACACACTCACATAGCACACATGTCATCCTTGGCCAGTTCGTCAGTCGCTGCGCGTTCCGTGCTCGTTCAAAGTAAAGTCACTTCCTCCGCGAAAAGAAATACTCAATCGAAGAGAATATCTGCCACTACACAAATCTCTGCATCTATGGCGCATAAACAGCGCAAAATGGACATCGCGGAAGCAAAAAAGTTGCTCGATAAGACCAAAACATTTATTTTCGATTGCGATGGTGTCATTTGGAAAGGTGACTCTTTGATTGATGGCGTTCCGGAGACTATTGAAATGCTCAAGAGTATGGGCAAGCAATTGTTTTTCATCACCAACAACTCCACCAAGTCCCGAGCGGGATATTTGAAGAAGTTTACTAGTTTGGGGCTGAACATCACGGCGGAGAACATTTTTTCCTCCTCCTTTGCGGCTGCCGCGTACCTCGAGTCTATCAAGTTCGACGGTAAAGTCTACGTTGTCGGTGAAACTGGTATTGGGGAAGAACTTGACTTGCTTGGCATCAAGTGGTCGGGTTGTGAAGCTGATAAGGGTAAAGAAGTGACTTTGAGCGAAGGTTTGTACATGGAACACGACAAAGATGTTAGCGCGGTTATCGTTGGCTTTGACAGACATTTCAACTATCACAAAATTCAGCAAGCGACGCTTTGCATTCGTGAGAACCCGGGATGTTTGTTCATTGCGACCAACACAGACGCGGTGACGCACTTGACTTCCGCACAAGAGTGGGCTGGGAACGGTTCCATGGTAGGATGCATTAAAGGTTCGACGCAACAAGAGCCGATTGTTGTTGGGAAACCGTCCTCTTTCATGTTGGATTATATCGCCGAGAAGTACTCCATTCCGAAGGATGAAATTTGCATGGTTGGCGATCGTCTTGACACGGACATTTTGTTCGGCAAAGATGGCGGCTTGTCCACTTTGTTGGTGTTATCTGGCGTGACCACGGAGGAGCGCTTATTGAGCCCGAATAACGAAATCGTTCCGGACTTTTACACCAACCAGTTGAGCGATTTGTTAGAAGCGAAGTAATAAATATGTATTTTGATTTCTACGTACGTATGTCGCATCTATGATGCTGCCGGCTTCTATATTCTACATCAAATTACTTTTCTATTATGTTTGTACCTTTTCCTCTTCCCTTCGTCACCTTTTCATTGTTCAGCGGCGGCACCTGGAGGAAGCTCCCCTAACACCTCGTACTTTGGTGGATATTCTATATGTTCGTACAAAATTTCCAATGAGTTGCACACGCACTCGATGTCCTCTAGAACAACATCGAACAATAACCACCACTGATGAGGATTCTCCGGTAACGCAATATCCATCTCTCTAGCTGCTAAATATATGGTAGCGCACGCAATCGTTTCTGCGTTGAACCGAACGCATATGGTCGTATGCAACGCATCATTCGTATGATTCAGCGCTTTCTGCGTCAACTGTTTGTTCCCAGTCAAGTCTAATATTTGCAAGTAGTTCAACACAAACTTATGCGGATGTTCAATTTTAATCACGAACCCAAACTCTTTGAGCATGTGCCTTTCTTTTCGCACCAAATCGTCCTTAATATCCTCGAATCGATCTGAATACACGTCCAATACGACGGTTTCTGAACTCTTCTTGCCTTCCATTCGTTCTTCCACTCGAACGAGAACATTTACAATGTCCCTGAGTTTTCTTGGAGACTCCTCGAGCTTCGAAGCTAGCCATATGGACGTTGCCGCCATACGTTTAACATCGAATTTCTTCAGAGATTTCTTGAAGTAAAACCTGTGCAACAACACTTGACCAGTCGCAATGCAGGACTGATTGAGTTTCAACAAGCGACCGCATCTTCGAACGAATTCGCATCCGAACAAGCGCGCGTTGAACTCTTTCGTCTCGCTGATGTCATCCTTTCGAGAGGGCGTTTGCGTAGATTCCTCGTCCGACACGAGAAAGAGCATTATTATTGTTGTTGTTGTTGTTGTTGTATTTGATGATGGTGATGATGACGACGGCAAAATACAGAGAGAAGAAGTGAAGAGAAAGAAAAACCAGATGGGCGAGATGGATGTTAAAACCTGAAAATTTCTTTTTGTTTTGAGTGTTTGATTTTGGCATTTATTTGATTTTAATTAATCGCAATTTTTTAAATTACGAGACCCTTACCAAAAACTCCCCCGAGACCGGTTCGGTAAAGTGAATATTTTGCGAAATTAACCACTCCTCGACGCTTCGAGGTAACCTACTGGGTGTCCGAGACCCTTTCGTGTGATGTCCCGTACCAACAAGGATGCTAATCTCTCCACTCAACTTTCCACCACCGGTGCCTAACTCTCGCTTTAGAATTTGGAGCGCCTCGGCCACATGAAGACCGTGTAAATCTATCGTGTTTGTATTCCTGTTATTCCTTTCGGAATATATTTGATTTGACGCCTGCTCGTGCGCTTGTTTCATAGCTTTGGCGGCTTCTTTTCCTTTTGCTGATAGTTCCTTCGCCAGAGCTTTGTTCCCAGAAAGGAATGCAGTCGTCGCCTGTTCATAACAGACATTTCTTACGCGAGCTAAATCTCGCGCTTCTGCCCGATTTTCTTCATACAGATTCGATACACTTTCACCTGTTTGCACCCATTCAGGTTTTGCTGCTGTTGCTCTGTTTTGCGACGATGAATCGAAGTACGTCGGCCGAGTGACCGTCAAAGAAGGCTGAATCAAGGAGGAGGAAGTGGTTGACAACGATGTTGCAGGAGCTTGCCTCTCGACGTAGTTCGATCTTCCTCCCGATAAGTACATCTTTCGAGGTAGCTCTTCCTCTTCTTTCTTTGTTGCTATGTTATTTTTATGGATATTATTATTATCGCCAGCTTTCCCACCACCATCACCACCTAAAGACGGGAAATTTTCTTCGTTAATTGCTGGCGCTTCCGGTAGAGGCACTTCGTAGTCTTTCTCCAACTCCTCCAATAAATCTAAAGCGCCGTTTATATCACCGTGAGCAGCATTGAACAAAATATCCTCGAGAATCGTTTCATCTATATTCGGGAACTCTTGCACAAGCCATCTCATTTTTTCTTCGTCGATCTGTTCATCTACTTCTGCGTGGTGGAGACCGCCGTGCTGAAAGTTGTTGTAACCTGTATACGGGACTCCCCCTCCTCCTCCATCGACGCCATCATCTAATCCTCCTTCTCCACCGTCTGCATGTATGAGCGCGGACAGATCGTCCGTATCGTCCTCGTCTACGAATCCAAAGTCTCCTAAACTTGCTGTCAAGTCCTGCACGCTGGTGTTAGTGTTGCGCTCTTTTGTCGAAACGGCGTTATAATGTGACATCTGCGCAGCCGCAGACGACGCAGCTCCTGATGCTCCAGACGTCGGAGGATTGAACGTCTTTGCGTTTGGGTTCAGCATGTATGCTTCTTTCGATATAAAAGCTCTCTTTCTTCGTCTAACTTCGTCCTCAAAAGCCTGCCCAAAGAAAGGGAGCAGCGGGCGCGCATACGCACAAACGAACACGAAGAAAATTCTTGCTTTTTTGGAGTTTTTTTGTTTGTTCGTTTTCGTTTCTTTTCCCATTTTTTGCGTCCTTTCAAAAGAGAATAATAAACAGACAGAACAATCAATCCCTCACTTTCTCATCGCGCATAAGATCTTGGGGTATTTATAAGCGATACGCGCACAACACGCACGCGCACGTCATCATGAAGCCATGGATAGAACCACCGGAGAGTTCTTCTTCGCTATATACCATTAAAAACGCGACAGTGCCGATGGTTGTATTATCCGTCGCGGATAAAAAAACTAATCATCACACAACCACCAATTGTAATAAAAATGCTTCCGAGAGTCCAGACGTCGCTTTAACGAACTCTTCTTCCTCAAAAATTGACCCCTACTACTCTGCAGATAGAGACGGATTAGTGTTGGTAGACATAACCGTAAAAGACGGGAAAATCGACCGAATTAAGCAGTCAGAAGACAAAGAAGAAGGAGAAAGCAACGGACAGCTCGGAACAATACTCGACGCGAAGAAAGGGGTGTGTATGCCAACCTTCTGCGATATCCACACTCACGTGGATAAATCGCACACCTGTGAACGAAGTCGAAACGAATCTGGATCTTTAGCTGGGGCGGATAAGTCCTGTGAAATCGATGAAATACACTGGACAGAAGAAGAACTCACGCTGAGAATGGAATTTTCTCTAAAGACAGCGTACGCGCACGGTACATCCGCTATTCGAACCCATCTGATGTCTGGTCCGAGTCAAGGCGCAATGACTTGGCCGGTGTTTATGAAACTTCGAGAAAAATGGAAAGGACGAATAGAATTGCAAGGGGTCTCGCTATCGATTTTGAGCTTTTTCAAAGATGAACACGCGTCTAGAAATCTAGCTCGGACGGTGAAAGGGCACAAGGGGATATTAGGAGCCGCTGTTTCGTGTTCTGACTACGGAGGGACGGATTTTGATCCGCACACGACGTGTGGGGACGAGTTACACACTTTACTCGATAGAGTGTTCCAACTCGCCATAGAATTTGAACTCGACTTAGATTTTCATGTTGATGAAAACGGCAACGAAGAGTCAAAAGGTTTGTTGCACATATCTAACGCAGCAATGAGAAACAATTACAAAGGACAAATCGTTTGTGGGCATTGTTGCTCCTTAGCGGCGCAAACTGCTGAGAATTTACAAATCATATTACAAGCCGCTAATAGAGCAAATATTACCATCGTTAGTTTACCTCTGGTAAACCAGTGGCTTCAAAATAGGTGCGAATTTGGAGAAAAAACGCCGAGACGTCGCGGTGTTCCTCTTTTGAAGGAAATTGCCACGGAAAATATTCCAATTTGTTTAGCGAGTGATAACATCAGAGATCAATTTTATGGATATGGAGACTTGGACATGCTCGAAGTTTTTCGTCTCAGCGTCTTCATCGCGCACTTAGACCGACCTTCTTTGGGAGATTGGCCCAAAGCTGTCACGACAACACCTGCGCAGGCGATGGGATTAGGTAAGACGCACGGATTACTAAAAGAAGGCGGTGCAGCAGACTTTGTGCTCTTTCGAGGTCGACAATACTCCGAATTGTTTTCGAGATCTCAACACGACAGACTCGTCATAAGAAACGGACAATGGATTGCAGCTACCGTACCCCATTACGACGAGCTTGATCCAATTTTAAATCAGCACGCCTTGACCAAAACTCAACCATTGGTTGAAACCAATAATGATAAAGAAAATAGAAAGACAACCGTTTAGTAAATATGTCATACGAGTAGTACGTAGTGTGAGTGCTTGTAGGTGCGCAATGCTATATTTTGTTGCATGCTAAATCTTCCTTATTTCTAATTCGATCTGTTTTGCTATGTCTGGAAGAGCACTGCTTGGAAGAACCTTGAGCATTTCTTCCAACTTTTTCTTTTTACACGTATCACTTTCTTCGGATGCACTCGATGTTACTTTAGCTAAAATATCAAATGCAGCTGCAGAAAGTGCGCCTTCTGCTCGACTCTTAGATCCGCCTCTGGATGACACAGACACAACCGATAGTGCTAAGCATAAGCTCCTAAAACTTAGAAGCTGGAACGAAAACGACTCTCGCGGAGATGAGGAAACTATATTGGCGAGTTGCCGAGTCAAGATTTCAACATCTATCGTGTTTCGAGTCGTCTGTATCACTTTTACAAACAAATCGAGCACAATACCATCCGTTTCTATTGCATCCTTATCCGTTCTCACATTTTCGTCAAACATAAACAAGAACTGAGAAAATAGCCTTGGAAATAGATCAAATATTATTCGTCGGATTTCAGGAAACGTGCAACGAGGGAAAACCTCCGAGCTTGCCCATAATAGCGCCAACTTTAAATGGTCTCGATACTTTACACCGACTTCGACGAGTATACTTCTGAATTTAAGTAAGCACGCATCGAGACTGGAATTGATCTCTCCCTCTTCTTCCATAACCTCCTCGTCGAACGGAAATATCAAACGTAACACTCGCGATAGTACTTCATCGCTGGAACGAGAGATGCAGAATATATCTACGAGAATATTCTTTATCCAGAGCGTAACGGAATCAGATTTGCAGTTCAAACTTGGCGGTAGCTTCTCGTTCACTATATCGTGTTTACGTCGACCGTATTGTAACACTGGATCGATTCTTAGACGTGTGTCCCAATTGAGATACGTAGCAGCAACAGATCTCAGTCTTTCAATCGATACCAACGCATGCTTTGTGAGATGAATTCTTTTCTCCTTTGCGAGATACTCAAAGCCATCAACATAAACAGATAAAGTCGAAGACGCTAACTCCCGCACGCGTTCTGAGAATCCGTCGTCAGCGTTCCGAGAATTAACTACGGAGGCCAAAGATAGTAGAATACTACCTGGATATGTTCGGAATACCAAGGGATAATCGAACCGAGTGTCGTTCATGGTAATGTCTCGCAAAAGATGTATTGCGAATTCTACGACGCCACTCTCGTGGCTATTGTGAAGTAATGGAAGCACAACATACAGAATGCCTTCTCTAGGATCGAGCAGAGAGCTATCGTAATTCCCATCACCATCTGTGTGCATTCTAGCCACGTGAACGTTGAATAACGAAGCTATGAAAACGTTCAATGCGTTTAGCAAATGCGGTTTCACCACGACTAACTCTCTGAACGCATGAATGAAAAATTCGAATTCAATTAGTCCAGGAGAATTATACGCCGCGCTTAAAATCAAAGGCATATTTGAGCTATTCTCAGCAGCGTAATAAAGCAACAGTTGCGTGAATTTTGCCGGAGATAATAGTTTTAGAGGGAGTAAACTTCTGGAGAACTGAACTGCTTCTTTCATAGACATTTGCTTCTCGGAATTGATGCGATTCATGACTTTAACCATTTCTTCCTCCACAGTGCACTCAAAATGAGAGCTATTATTATGACTATCATCGTTGTTATTCTCTCCCATATATTCCTGTTTTAGCAACCTACGAATTGTATTGTATTGCGAAAAAGGAGTACTGTAAAATCCATTGCCACCTTCCATCTGTTGTTTCTTTATGATGTCAACTATTTGTGCAGATGCTTCATTCTCAACGAGCAATAATACTGTGGAGAGCATTCGCTCATTCAGATAAGTATCATTCGCGTTTTTTAACGCCAATTTGAATTCGGTGAGCAAATCACATCGCGTGACCACTTCGACAAACGTTTCCGTGCCTACTCGCCATTTCAACAACACATCGACAACCTCATCGTCATCATATTCTAATTTTCTAGGAAAGAAATTTTGTTCGTGACCATCGTAATTTGCCCACACGAAGAGTAAGATTCTCATTACATCTCTCTGCGAAACGAGTTGTGCCTTTACTATTCTCTGCAGTTCAGCAACCGCCAGATTCAGAAGTTCATTGGATTTTCTCCTACTTCTGTCTTGCTTCTTCTCACGAAAATCTAGACTCAAAACTTCGAATACGGGGGAAAGAATGACGTGAGATTCTATCCGATGCTTCTCGCTCCGCCGTTTCAGAACATCGAGAAGATTGAGCGATGTCATGTCGACTACTAATTCTTCTTCTTCGTTTTATCTTTCTTGAAGGCGTATTGATAGACTTTTCGTAGGAGAATGAGGAAGAGAAGAAAGAGGAGAAAAATGAGAAGAAAATCACTGAAAGATATCGCGTACGCGGTAGTCAGGAACGAAGTCGTAGTCGTGGTACTACCGCCTTCTCCGTATTCCTTAGTAGTAGTTCCAGTTTCAAGATCCATCCTCTCCTTTCCTCGTCCGTCTGTCATTCCCATTAATCATCAACGTTGCATTCGTGACCAGAATTGTTGTAACGAAATCACAAGAAAAAACACAACTGCACTTCTCGTGTAATAATACAACTTTCCTGTCTATTTCTTTTTCTTCTAAATTCTAATCAAAAATCTACACATGTTCTATTATCATACTACTCTGCTAACACCTCTCTCTTACTCTATCTCTCTCTTTCTATAAAACGTCGCGTTTCCTCGACGAAGCAGCTTTGCGTCTGTTTCGCTCTTGAAAAGAAGGTGCGTTGGATCCGGGCCCACGATTGGCTCTTCCGCCGCCGCCCCCCGCAGCTTTTCCTCCTCCTCCTTTTTTCTGATGGTGTCGCCTTTGCTGGTAGTCTACTCCCGAGACAGACGCATCTTGTCGAGGAAATACAGCTTTGTTCCCCCCTTCACCTAAACCAAACGTTTTCTCCGATTCAATTTGAGTGGCTGCTATATGCGAAGCCTCCATGGGAGACCGAGCTTTGATGACCTTTGCACCTTGTTTCGGCGCGTTATACACCCGGCCTTCGAAATACCAAAACATTTTTTCTTCTCCTAACTTTGATTCTTCCGGGTCGTCCGCGTCTTCTTCGAGTTTCTCTGTCGCATTTGGAGGTGGTGGAGGTAAATCATCGAATGAATCATCGTATTCGTCTTCATACAGCCTTAACCTTAACAACACCGCCTCTTTGTTGGAACGACTCGATTTATCTAAGACGTTCTTTGCCTCCGTGGTGAACTTTTTTGGTCGCGAAACGTAAAATCCTTCCGCTTTGGTGTTCAAAAAGCTTGTCGTCTGTCTTTGTTGTTGTTTTGGTACTGGTGGTTGTTGTTGAATCACTTCCTTCTTCTCTGCAAAGAGTTCTTTTGGCACGTCTTCCTCTAATATGTGTTGCATTATTCGTTCTGCATTGAATCCGTAAATGTTCGTGCATTCCAACAAGAATTCTTCACTGTAGTCTGGTAATATCGATCGAATTTCGTCAATAACATTCTTCGCTTCTTTCGATATCGATGGTAAAATAATATCACTGCCTACAACTCGACGAAGCCCTTCAAAACTCTTCAACACAACCTTTGCAAGTGCCTCATTGTCTCCATGATTCTTACTATTCAGGTGGTCAATAACAGCACTCACTGAATCAACAAAACTTTTCTCGCACCATGTTCCTCTTTTCTTTTCATCATCGAACGGAAGAGCGTTGATGAATAAAACCAAACTTCTAGCAGCATCCCAAAGATATCGAAGCACGTCTTCTTTTGAGACTTCGGTTGAGGAATTCACCAACGAAGTAAAGTTATTCGAGATTACTCGGAAAGCTTCGTTCAACTCAGTCGTAAAAATCTCAGGAACTACCTCGTACACATTCTCGAATAAGTTTGCCACTAACATTTTGTTCGTGGGAGCAAATAAGGTGGCGATGTCGATTATTCTCGGTACAGTGAAGAACCTCGTGACCGCTTGTTGTTTCAAAGAGGAAATTCTCATGAGCAATAAAAATATTTGTTTTGCCAAATCGTCCTCTTCTCGGCTCGGTTGAATGTCGACGGCTTTATCAAACGGCCTTTGTCGATATTGAAGGTAGGAATCCAATGTTTTCAATATAGATGAATCCTGGCGAAGGACTATCTTAAATTCTTCGGGAGAGCTTTTGATAAATTTTTCCAGCTGCGAATTGATACGCGAAATCACCGTTCCGTTCGTCATACTGTCGTTATCAGGCGGTAAAAACACCATCAATCCAGACATTGGTGAGGTTTTCACGATTGTTTTATGATTGTTTTCTGAAGCTCATTTCCTTTTGCTCTCTTGTGACTTGTTTGCAGAGCTGTCCCAAACAATGAAGCACCTAAAAACTTTTTTCTTCCCTTTGTCTCTTTTAGAACTCGAAGGCAACAAAAGATATTTCCCTGTTACTATGGTCATTCTAAGCTTAAATTAATTAATGAAGATCACTCACTTATTAATTGCGAGAATTCGTACATTACCATGGGAATATTTTAAAAGAAAACATTATTTTTATTTATTTATTTATTTTATTTAAAGGATATCCATTATTCTGAACAAATGTGTATTTGATTGCATATTTATATGCTTATTCACAATTCTAAATTATTTAATGCGGTAAACTTTCGTTTTTTGTACGGGTAAATGATTCAATCACTTGTTTAGATTATCCCGAAATAAAAAATAAATAGTTTTTGTTTCATTTTTATCAAAAAAATCAATTTAAATAAACAATATGTATGTAATTGTTACCAAAAACCTGTGATAATTTGGGACATATTAAATAGGAATGGGAACCTTCTTCTGTTTTGTTTTGTTCTCAGTTTTTAATATAATTGATTAAATCGAAGGGAAAATTTCTTCCAACCAAATTCTTCATTTTTTCAGACAAGCAACCGTACTAGAGAGAGCACAGGACACCTCGATTTCGGGTTGTTTCGGTATTCAAAACGTGTCAAAGTGTCTCATAAAGGTTGCGGTGTGGTTGATGATCGCGAACGATAGTGCCGTGTTGGTTCCTGAAAATGCAAAAGAAACGGACAATTTTAAAAATGGAAGTGGTTTTCACAAAGAAGTTGAGGAATTTGCTGGTATGAGCGAGTATGAACTGGAGAGACTAAACCGAATACAAAGAAACCAGCAGATTATGCAAAACATGGGTATTGATGTTTTAGGAAGTGCCATTAATGGCATGAATAAGAAGAAGAAGAGACCATCGAGTAGAAAGAGGAGAGATTTTCGTACCACCTCGACGAAAATACTACGACGTTCAACGAGAAGAACAACGAAACAGAACGGAAACGAAGGGGTAGACCGAGAGCAAAATAAATTACTAGCAAAGATACAAAAAGAAGAAGAAGAAGAAGAGGAAGTTTTTGAAACGTCCGCCGTTTGGTATTATTGCGAACAACAACAACAACAACAACAACAACAACAACAACA
>Ga0163180_10000113_pt1 | contig 41077 bp, 14 predicted proteins | sample AtlANTMetagenome_2_FD_109647 | JGI IMG/M metagenome (GOLD analysis project Ga0163180, IMG submission 109647) | Marine eukaryotic phytoplankton communities from the Atlantic Ocean - Atlantic ANT 4 Metagenome | ecosystem: Environmental > Aquatic > Marine > Oceanic | place: North Atlantic Ocean...
AGTAACTTGTGGTAAGAGAGTTCACGCGTGGGTCATGCTTTTCTTCCACGACAGCGACGACGACGTCGTGAAGTGGATGAACGGCGACGTCGACTGGGACATCCTGCACATGGACGTCGACAAAACCGACCCGGCGACCTATCACCCGTACACGCACGAGGACGGGGACGACGCCGCGCCGTACACGAACGCCTTCTTCACGCTACGCTTCGGGACGAAGTCGGAGAACATGCAAGACGAAGCCGCAAAAAAGAAGCGCAAGAAATAACTTAGGTTTTAGCGAACAAACCGATTAAACACGACGGGGAGCATGAGCCCCCCGACGACGACGACGTAATATTTCCTGCCTTAGCCTAAGTTTAAGTTTATAAAAATTAAATGCCACGTGATAAAAAATGAATACTGCATACGTGTTGGGTGATTCTTTGAGCGCGGGAAATTGCTCGTACGATTGGGTAAAATCGCTTGAAAGAAAGAAAATTGTAGAATCGTGGAAAAATGTTGCTCGAGACGGGGCGACAGCGAGCGTGGTTCGACACCACCTCGCAAGCGACCTCCTGGGTCAACAAGAGAAACGGAAATCAGCCGCATACGTTATCATAATGGTTGGTGGAAACGACGTCATCTCTTCGAGCCATTTGGAAACGATACCAATGTACAACGAAATGTGGCCGGGAATCCACACGGCAAATCCAGGCTGCGCTAGGTATAAGAAAGATATTGAAGAAATCTTACGAAAACTAGACCTTGAATTAGATTTAGAGACAGAAATACTGCTCATGAGCGCACCGCCGATTGGAGAAGGCGGCGTCGATAGCGAGGAATGGAAAATCGGATTAATGTTCTCAAACATTTGTAGCGATTGTGTGTACAGAATCCGTTCTAGGAGAATTGAATTTATAAACATGTACGACGTGGCAAAAAGACAAATGTTGAAGAACAAATGTAATAAACCTTTTAAGCTTTCGCTAGTAAAAATGTATGCAAATAAACTGTTATCATCATTCGTGTCGTGGTCGTGGCTACGGTGGTTAAATGGTTATAAATATACGCACGACGGCGTGCACTTTTGCAGGGATTTTGGAGACGTGTGCGAGTCAGTGGTGACAAGTTGGATTCTGCAACGAAAAACCAGCTTGTAATTCTCGTTGAGGTTTGAAATATTTTTTGTTGTGGTTATAAAAACCCATGCAAATTTTCGTCAAAACTTTAACAGGAAAGACGATCACGCTCGACGTAGAGCCGTCAGATACTATAGAAAATGTAAAGCAAAAAGTGCAGGACAAAGAAGGAATTCCAATTGACCAACAGAGGCTGATTTTTGCGGGAAAACAGCTTGAAGACGGTCGAACACTAGCAGATTACAACGTCCAAAAAGAATCCACGCTTCATCTTGTCTTGCGACTTCGTGGCGGTTCTAAATAAGGGCAAGTATGAACAGCATAACTGGTGCATAGTTTAAAATAGCATATCTTAGTATGTTTTTTAACTTCATGCATTTGGTGATGCAAATGTTTTTTTTGTGCAAAGATAGTAACTACGAGAAAATGGTGGGTTGCTCAAATTTGAAACTTTATGATCATCAACTACTCCCGGCAAAATACTTGTTGAAACAAAAACTCAATAACGGAACAAGACATTCGAAGAAAATCATGTTGTACTTCGAGATGGGATCCGGAAAGTCGGCAACGTTAGCAGAATCTATTGCGCTTCTTTCTAATCATTTAAGACTGGCACTCATCGTTGTGCCACCCGCCGTGGTTTCGAGCATGATAAACGAGCTCAAGTCCTGCCCGATGACACAACTCAAGACGGAAACGCCGATGAAAGCTATTTTCAAAATACAAGATACACTTGTGTATTTAATTTCTTATGCTGCAATCACAAAAGATCATTTTAAGATTTGGAAAAAGAAAAACAAGATTGGCAAAAATTGTCTTGTATGTTTTGACGAATCTCAAGCGTTTTTGCGAAAGTCTAATGCAAAGATTGATAGCGCAATAGAAGAGGCTCATTATTTGACACAAGAATGTGAATTTGTTATTTTGATGACAGGAACGCCTATGCACACAAGAGTTTCAGACTTGTATAGTCAATTGCATTTAATAAGCGCACCAAAAATGTATAATTTAGATGAAGCAGACGCAAGGAGATGGGCATTGAGCGTTTCAAGTAAAGCTGACGCAAACAAATACTTTAGCAAATTTAAGAACCCAGAAGAGTCCAAGATATTCTTTTACAAAAATGCAGAGAATGCGGCTGCATTTCCCAAAATTCACGAATACGAGATATGGGTTAAAACGACAAAAGAAATGGATATTCTTTGGTCGGTAGTCTCGGCAGTAGAATCAGACTGGAACAAACATCAAAAAAAACTTTCAGATAAGGATTCTAAATTTGTACAACAAATACGTGATTTTCTGATAAAAACTAAAGGCCAGAAGAAGGCAACGTCCAAAGAACATAAAGAGATTTCGTCTAACATGACTTTTGAACGTAAAAGTACAAAAGTTACGAAAAGCCACCTTAAACCTTCGCCTAAACTTGTTAAAATGGTTGAATTCATAAAGAAGAGGCGAGATTTGTTGCCTGCGATAGTGCTCACGGAGAGCAGAAAACCTCTTTACGGTGGCGGGGAAAAGGTAGCAGAAATGCTTCAAGGAGAAGCTAGCACTCAAAAAGTGAATGCAGCAACCTCAGGTGGTAGTAGAAAAGTCTACACGTGCAAATTTTGCGGGCAACCAAAAAAGGGACACATTTGTCCAAAAGCTACAAAAGCTGTTAAAGGTGGAGATAGGCAGCCACTTCGTGTCATGACAATGTTTGGAGGACAAGACCACGCGGATGTGTTTGAAGCATACAAGAACGGAAAGGTTGATGTCATAGTTTGCACAATAGTGGAAGGATACAATTTAAATTGTAAACTTGCAGGCACGATGAAGTATGCACCCCACTGCCGGCCTGTGAGATCTGTTCACTTTAGCCATCCACCAGAATCGTTTGGCCAAAAACTCCAATTCCAGGCCCGTGGAAGACGTCTTTGGTCTCATGAAAAACTTCCTTTAAAAGAGCGAATAATACGAGTCTTCACGTGGGTTTCGGGACCAACCCCGGTCGTGTACACGAATAAACAACCCACCGACAATGTTTCACTTAAAGGATTCGAAGAAACTGTTTCTTACGACAGCCACATTTTACACAAAACAAAATCCGAGTACAAAAGAATACAGATTGTCGAGGGCGCAATTGAAAATGTATTAGGCGGAGTAAATTATTTAAAACTACCCCCGGCCCCGACCGCGACCCCGACTAAAAAGGTAAGATTTTCAGATGTAGTTCAATATGACGACGACGACGTCGACAGCGACGACGACGAAGACGAAGAAGAGTACGTCGACAGCGACGACGAAGATAGCGACGACGACAGCGACGACGGGGACTACTAGGACGTCACGTCACGGTTGTGGTGCGTTTTTGTACTGGCCTAATTGTATATTGTTGTTATCTTGGTCTGCTAGTTGGTAAATTGTTTGCTGAAGATCACGAATTTGGTTTTCAACCTCTTGTTCTAGGCTCTCCAGTCGCGATAACCTCGTCGCAATTTCCAGCGTGTTTCTCGAAGTCGTCGTCTGCTCAACCGTTTGCTCACGCCGAGGCGGAGGCATGTTCCATATACGACGCCGGCGCAGGGATTGTGTCGTGTCTGTCATCTCAGCTATCACAACTTTAAGTCTTAAAGTTAGGTTTAGGTTTTGGTAAGGTTAGGTTTTAAGTCGCCAATTATCGCCATTATGAATAATTTCTATTACCGTCTGCAAAAATTATCGCATGTTGAATTAATGCACACTTCTGTCATCTGCGCAACCTATGCGTATAGTTCTTTTTGGATTTTCGTCTTTATTTTTAGGGAAATGGACCAGATGACTAAAATAACTACTATGGCGCCACCTCAAACTATTTCTCAAGCAATATGGTATTCTTGAGGTAGTCGAGAGGAGATTAGAGGTAGAACTATCTATCTTACTTTACTCAAATCCCTCGGCGCACACGGGGTCGGGGTCGGGGTCGGGGTCGGGGTCAGTAAGTTAATCAGCAGATACAATATCCCAGTTGCCTTCTACAGTTAAAGAACCGCGGTTGAGAGATTGTTCAAGGTCTACTTCTGGCGTCGTGGGAGTTGGCGTCGCTGGTGACTTGTGTTTTTTCGTGTTCTGGCGGCAAACCTTTTTCTTAACCAAACGTAATTGGCGACGAAGTTGGCGGTTGCTCTTTTTTATCAATTTTTTGCTATCCTTTACAAACTCTTTTATAATTTTCTTCATCTGACGCGGCGGCTGCATTGTCTGCTGCGTATCACTGTCCAATACACCTAGCCTGTAGTATAGCTAGGATACCTATGCTAGGATACCTATACTGTAGGATACCTATTAGGAGTACCTAGATAGGAGCTCAAGTGGACAGTGAATACGGCAACGTAACGAAAGAATGGAGCCTTTCCGCAACAAAGAAGTTTGCATTATTAATGGCAGGGTTCCAGGTCCTGTGAAGGCGAAGATTGAGGTTACTAGCCTTCAATTAGACCATGGTCGGGTACATATTCGTTTTGACGCTGGAAATGTACCGGAATTTTGGCTTGAAATGAATATTTGCGCAACAGCGCTGTTGGACCTAATCAAACCCAACGAAGAGGACAACGACGCGTCACGCGCCCGGCACCGGCCCAGCACGCCAACCAAGGAATTCGTCTTCATCAAACCCAACGAAGAGGACAACGACGCGTCGATGGACAATACGCTGGACGCGCCCGGCACGCCAACCAAAGCTGCAGAACCTAACAAACAAGGCAAGGAAGAAACATATATCGCAGGTGATATGCTGGCACCATTGGCGTGGATGGAGCGGTACGGATATGACCTGGGGCAAGCAGAGACATTAACTTGGCTTGGTATATTGGCAGTCTGGCAGGAGCAAACTAAACTAACGGGAGGAAATTTTACTCGACACATTGACGGAAATCGCCAACACAATTCGATATTTAATCTGACGGCTATACACCCACACGACGCATTTAAGCACCCCGAGTGGGTAGTAGATTGGGAACGTGGATTAACAAATAAACAAATCCAGTTTGTTCAAGACAATATGAGCGTTTTGGCGGACTTCTACGATAAAGAACGATACAATAGTCCATTTAAGGGAAAAGCCCATATATGTAAACCAAATATGGAACTTGATATTGTTCCAGTGGAACAAGCTGACAAGTATAAAGAGCATATTGACAAGGTTTGGCAAAAGGTTTGTGCGCACAAGTGTAATCATTGAAGAGAAATCAAATATTCAACGTAAGGGTGGTAGCTAACTTTCGACCCAGCCGCCGTGACCGTGTAGCGGAGTAGCGACATCAACCCCAAATAGCCCCCCCAATATCCCCACGCTAAAAATGATTAAATCTAGTAGTTATTCGGGGTGGGGTGGGGGATTCTCGGCGTCGCCGCTCAAGGCGCCCAAGAGAGGACGTTGAGCAACTAAATGTCCCGATTGTCCACATCGGTAACAGAGTTATGCGACGTGATGGGTGCTAAAAGATCAAAGGGACCGTGGAGCAGTTGGTTGAAGGAGCTTGCGCCATCAAACATCCGGTGACGGGCCGCGAGCGCGGCCACCTTCCAATCGTTGAGCGGCTGGTTGAAGGAGGTTGCGTTTGCAAACATACAGCGCATATCCCACACATTGGAAACGTTCCAATCGTTGAGCGGCTGGTTAAAGGAGGTTGCGCCTCGAAACATCATTTCCATCGATGTCACATTGGACACGTTCCACTTGTTGAGCGGCTGGTTGAATGATTCTGCGCGCCAAAACATACCACTCATTGACTTCACATTGGAGACGTCCCAATTGTTGAGCGGCTGGTTAAAGGAGCTTTCAGCAAACAAATTCCACATTACAGTTACTTTGGAGACATCCCAATTGCTAATCTCGCCGTATTTGTCCACAATGCGCTGCTTCCTATCTCCGCCGGCAATATAATCCTTAACGGCGCGACGCAGAACGTTGTTGGTAAAGGGAGGGATGATCAGCGGATGAAATTTAAGTATTTTCATGACGACGTCTTGAGGTAAACGCTTCAAGTCGTCATTGTTGACAGAATCACGGCGCAGTATCATATGTCGTGCAATTTTGCACCAAGATTTAAGATGGATCCAGTGTTTAGGGCGTACAAATATAGGATCTTTCACGGGATTATAGTTAACATGATGTCTCCAAACAAACGTATTGGCAGGACCTGCATAGTGATGCGAAGCGCCTATTCTTTGTAAGAGAGTGTCAGCTTGATCTAATTTTTTTTGCACGTCTTTAGCAGAAGACCCACCAACCGAGTCGGGAAAAGAAGTTTCACTAATGTACCGCATAGCTTTCATCGTAGACTCATCGTAAATTTCGAACCTAGCGGGGCCAAAACCTCTGTTCCCAGCCGCGTTATGTATAACACTTCGAACAAATGCCAACGGTCGTGTGTTTCTTGATATTTGAGGAACAAGTTTAACGCGACTGGTTCGCGAATTATACATTCGCTTTAGAATTCTCTTAGCGGGTAGACCAACTCTTTTTATGTTATTTATAATGTCGTCGGTAAGGAGTTGTGCGAGTACTAAGAATTCTATGTGTCCACCTGTCTCCAGCACTTCAAGGGCATTGTTAACCGCCAACGAAGATTGTATCGACTTATCTGTGGCAATACGCGTGGCGAGGTTATGTTGTTTACACGCCTCAGCTGCCTCCTCTAATGTTGAATATTTGTGGTACACCCATTGCCCCACACTATCTTCCCACACCAGTCGTGTTAGCGGCTCTGTGGGTGGCGGTGGTCGTCTTGGCCTTTCCCTTGGCCACCATTCACTGTCCATTTCTCTAGCGACTTAGTTACGTCTCTACCTAGGTACACTAACTAGGAAGTTAGGATACATAAAGAGCTAGCGGTATAAGTGGACAGTGAATATCGAGAAACACCCAATCAAGCATGGACCACGGCGCCCCCAGCCAGTACTACCCCGACCAGCCCCTGCCCGTCGCCTACGGCATCCCCTCCGGCCTCCCGTCCGCCAAGTCCGAGGAAGACCGCCTCCGCGAGGAAATAGCTCAACTGAAATCGGAGAACGCCGAGTTAAGAGGTAAGGACGCACCCAAGGGCAAGGGCACGCACAGCCGCCGCCCCAAGAAAGCCGAGGGCCCAAAGAAGCCGCGCAGCGCGCCGACGTCTGAGTACCACGGCGTGTGCGCGGCGCCGTCCAAGAAGAACCCCTGGCAGGCGCGGGCCACAAACCCCGTGTCCCTCGGCGGCGACGGCAAGTACAAGTCCATTGGCCTCTTTCCCACCGAGAAGGAGGCCGCCATGGCCGTTGACGACTACCTCTACAAGACGTTCCCCGAGAAGTACGCCGCCCACCGCGCAAACTTCCCGAAAAAGAATTTATTATTCTGAGTGAGTTCCCCCTCCCCCTTACCCCGGAATAATGTAATTTATAATAAATATTAGTCAAGGGGGGCTTCAGAGGGGGGCAAACGCTTGTCAAAGCCAGGAGGATACAAGGAGTTCGTGCCTCCACTCGCCACGATCAGAGTCCCACTGCTGATTCTGACGAGGCGCTCCACGGGGTCTTTTGTAGGTTCCGTCTTCGTTTCTGTTAAGTTTTCTTTTATCAGGCTGCTTTACTTCCTTCTTAATTTGCTTTTGTCCCTTAATTTGCTGAGGAGTCCACTCGCCACATTCAGAGTCCCACTGCTGATTCTGACGAGGCGCTCCACGGGGTCTTTTGTAGGTTCCGTCTTCGTTTCTGTTAAGTTTTCGTTTATCAGGCTGCTTTATTTGTTGCTTTTGTCCCTTAATTTGCTTAGGAGTCCACTCGCCACGTTCAGAGTCCCACTGCTGATTCTGACGAGGCGCTCCACGGGGTCTTTTGTAGGTACCGTCTTCGTTTTTGTTAAGTTTGCTTTTATCAGGTTGCTTTACTTCCTTCTTATTAAGAAGTGTAATATCAATTGCATCATGTCTCGTGCAATACATTTGCCCTACCTCCTTTACTTGATTATTTAACTTCGTAAGTAACTTCTCAATTTCGTCGCACTTGATGGAAAAGTGCCCTCGGCAATTCTTTTCCCCCGGCGCCGCGTAGCCTTCTTCATAGCCGTAGCCTTCTTCATAGCCGGCGTATTCCCGCTTCAGCTCTTTGAATTTGTGCATGATCTCTGTCACCTTTTCAGGGATTTCGTTTATTTTCTTTGATATTAAGTCGGTTTCCGATGGATCGTCTCTTTTTTTTTTGCCGTTGTTTACTGGAGTCGGAGCAGCCACTGGTGCTCTCGGAGTTAAAGTAATTTGCTTGATGACCATTTCTCCACGTTCAGGGTCCCATTGCTGAATCATCTCCCCTTTCATCTTCGCTTTCATCGACATAGTCGACATAGTATATCCGTGTAGTATATCCGTGTAGTAGGCGACTGGCGACTGGTCACTGTCCAGTTGTTTCCCGTGTAGTAGGCGACTGGCGACTGGCGACTGGCGACTGGCGACTGGCGACTGGTCACTGTCCAGTTGTCTTCCGTGTAGTAGGCGACTGGAGACTGGGTCACTGTCCAGTTGTCCCCCGTGTATTAGGTACTAGTTGTGTAGTAGATACTAGGCAGTCTAGTTAGTGTCTAGTTTTGGAGTAAGTTGTTGAGTTGCCGGATTAAAAAAAAATCTGAGCCTAGTGTAAAGAACATGACACAACCTCCACTTTTGTCAATCAAGGCGATGAAAAAATATATGAATGGCGATAGTGGCCGCCCGATGATCATAGCAGCCACTGCCCCGTGGTGCGGTTACTGCAAACGTTTATACCCGGTCATTCATGATCTTCATAATAATTTAAAGGGTGGTTCTAATACTATAGTCGGGTTATTTAACGCAGATAAACACTCTCAAGAACTAAAAAATGAAAAAATCGGGGAAGATGAGGTAGGTCTAGCGCTATCTGAGGTGATTCAAGGTTATCCTACAATTCTTTACTTTAATGGCAAGGGAAAGGCGTCTGTGTACACTGGAGCTAGAGAGGCAGATCAAATACAAAATGCATTTGATCACTTTGTCAAGGAATCAAGCTAATCGAAGTAGAGCTTGTGTCCAAGCTCTGCAGAGCAACCGGATCCATTTTCTCAAAATACTTGATAATGTAGTAAGACTTTTTTTTCTCAAAATCTTCTTTTATAGCCTTGTAAGTGCGCCTAGTTATCGAACCTATTTTTTCGTCGTCGCTGTCGTCTCCCCAAACGAGACGTTTCGAGGGTTTCATGAATTGTTTAAAATAAGCTTCCGGTGATTCGTATCTAACTTTACCGCGTGTATCGGCTGAAAACGAAACCAGTTCATGATTATTTTTGAGTTGGACCGACTTGACAACTCCAGTATGCACCACGCGAAAAAAAAGATGCTCCAGCATAGTCCCTGGGACTAGCGGAACAATGAGATCTCCAATCTTCGCATATTCATAGTTTCTTTTGTCTCCACAAACGTCAATAACTTCCATCGTTTTAATTTTAATTTTAAAGTAGTGCCTAGACCTTAACCTAGACCTTAACCTAACATGCCGCTTTTAAATGTGCCAATTGCTATTACTTTAAATGTTTCAAAGTTTTTAAACTCACGGGATAGCACCAATCTTTTTGCGCTTTCAAAAAATTATAGAATAGCTAGATGTACACGGGAAAAGTTAAGACTGCACCATGAAAAATGCGTACAAATATGTGACTACCACGATAAAAAAAGAAGGAAATTCTTTTCCAACTTTGGAAAAGACTATGTATCAGAATACTGCTCTGAAAAAGAGTTTCATAAGAAACAAATGTCGCGTTACATAAGCGGTGAATCTTTTTCTGATCGTGTAGTAAACGACGATGACCAATCAGCTGGACGTGGATAACTTAGTAAAAAGTTTGCAATCAATTGTAAGCAACATGGAAGAGCAAAAAAAGGATAAAAAAGAATCGGAAAAATCTATTGTAGCAACACCAATTATAAGAGCAATTCAAACAAGACCAAGACTAAATTCTCAAGTTGCGCTCACGACACAGCAACCAACTCAAAACACTCTGGCAAATTTCATGCAGACTTTGATGTACGGGTCTGGGTCTTCTGAGATTATAGACCCCCGAGACGCAATAACAATGTTAAGCGTGGGAGCAATGTTTGTGATGGCTTGCGTGTTGGCACTGAACACTGCGATGTCAAGCGTCATGGTCAGAAGGATCTTCTGAAAAATCACAAGAGCATTCGCAATCTTTCCTGAAACTAGGAGGCAATAAATCTTTGACAAAATTCGGCAGTAAATCCATCGAAAAGGCTACATAAACTAGCAGGGTCACAAATACTAAGAAGAGTATTACTTGAAGCATTTTTTTTAAGGTAAAATTTTTATTCGCAGTTAGTAAACGAGATGATATTTCTATTGTGGGTTTTGCTTGCTCTCGTTGTATGTGTTATGGTTGTTTGTTTTCTTTCTAGTACTATTAGAAACAAAGAAAGAAAATCTATTAGAATCAGTCCCAGGTCTCTGATTAAGTCTAATTTAAGGTTGGTGGACACATTTATCGTAAACAGTGAGCTTGACGTCTTAGAATTTCGATTGAATGAACACGACGATTTTGTGTCAAAATTTATTGCTGTTGAGTCTAACATGACCCACACGGGACAGGAGAAGCCAACATTTGTTAGAGACAACTGGGAAAGATTTGCACCATGGCACAATAAATTGGAATTGATAACACTCGATGACCTACATGATCCCCAAGTACAAGACATGAAGCCTAGAATGCGAGAGCGCCACGCGCGCAACGTAGCCCTAGCCCGCGTAAAAGAATTAGTAAAACAAGGGGACATTGGGGATGACGAATTTGTCTCCGTTGTAGCAGATTGCGACGAGGTGTATGACCGCGAAAGCCTAGCAGCAATACTAAGAAAAGATACAATTTTTAGGCCACAGTGGCAATTTTATTACTATAATTTAAATTGTCTGAATTCAAAGCTTATTTGGCCTCAAAATCAAAGAAGAACATTCATTCTTAGCCCCAATTTGCTCTCCCAAATAAAATCATTTGGTTGGGATGCTGTCGAACCCAACTTGAAATTCAAAAACACGGGTGTTGTGGGTTGGCATTTGAGCAATTTTGGGGGAGCAGAACTCATAAAGAACAAGTACGATTCTGTATTTGAATCCGGGGTAGTGCGCGTGGTAAAGAACGTAGAAGGTGCCATTGCAAATTGTGAGGATGTTTTGGGAAGAAAAGGACAAGACTGGGTAAAAGGGGAGCCGTGGAAGCATCCAAGGTCCGTGAGCAACAGATTCAAGAGCAAAAAGTCACTTGATTATTGGAAACAATTCTTGTATGCTGCACCCAGTAGTAACACCGAAAGGAGACTAGCTTTTTATATTAACCAACTCGGAGAGCGGGGCACGGTTGTCAGCCTCTTCGATTACATGGATTGCAGCGAAAGATTATTAGGTTTCAAGAAGCCAATTATTCTGTGGCTAAAAAATAAACATGACAACGTTCCAGCTGTCATTGAGAAATTTAAAACACGTTTTGGGGAAGAGAACATGTTTCCAATTTTGAAGTGGACAGACGTTGACCCAATACTTGTCGACCAAAACATCACAGAGCTGTACATTCAAAAATTTGGCACCAAGGACATCCGAGTGTCCAAAGTACCACACATTCCAACGTATGTCCACTCCGTCATGACGGCTCACGAACCCCACGGCGACGTCTACGCGCGCATAGGCAGAATGAAAACTGACCCATCTCATCCACCTGTGCCTTTGGTTCCTTACATGGTGAAACAGAGAAGTCTCAGTGGTCCTACTTTGAGAGATAAACTTCACATTCCGCACACCGCAACCGTATTTGGAAGAATTGGGGGATTTGATCAATTTGACATTCGATACGCCAAGAAAGTAGTTGAAGAAGTTGTGCAAAATCACCCAAACATATACTTTCTGCTAGTAAACACGAGAAGGTTCTGTGACGCATATCCAAACCTCATTCATCTTGATAAGATAATAAACGAAGACGAGAAGAGCACATTCATCCGAACTTGCGATGCCATGATTCACGCCAGGGTGGTTGGGGAAACGTTTGGTTTAGCCATTGCAGAATTTAGCGTTATGAACAAACCTATCTTGACTCAAAACACCCCCAGGGTGAGAGACAGGTTTCATTTGGACACCCTTGGAAATTTAGGCCTATACTACAACGACGAAAGTTCTCTTAAGAGACAGATTTTAGAGTTTGATAAAATTGAGGCTTCAAAGGCGGATTGGAACGCCTATCGAGCCTTCCTTCCCGAAGCTGTAATGCAAACGTTTCGTGACGTTTTTCTAGAATCGGAGGCTTCGCGGGATAAACGGGGGAAGCGTGTAAAGACATAGTAACTAAGCCTACATATTGGAATTCCCGAATCTTTTGCCTTTATGTATCTCATAACACTTACAATTTTGTAGTCGGTCAAATTCAAATCGCCCTTCTGTTCTAAAAAGTCTAAAATGTTTGTGGATGTAAAGCAAAAGTTCTTTTTCATTTGGACCAGACATATCTTCCAAATCATGGGGACTTTTACACGAGTTTGAGTTATGGGATGCTTTTTACGTGAACAAAATATTCTCATCTGTTAGGAACTTTTTAAATTATCATCCATAGAGCACCATAAGTTGTACTTCTGATTTTTTTTTGTTTTTTAAGATAATAACAGCATCAGCATGGACGACGACGATGTGGAATTTGTTTGTCAAATTTCCAAAATCGACGACGATGGAAACCCCGTAGAATATTGCGTTGTAGATCCAGACATAGATTTGAACGACGGAATTCCGGATGCGCCGACGCCGGCCCCTGCGGCGCCACCAACGCCCACCGGCGAAAACAAGATTCGGTTCACGTTTCCTTGTTGTGGAATTGAAGAAGCGAAAACACACATGAAAGAAAAACACCCACTCTTACACGCGGCGACGGAACCGGCACCGAATTCTACATGGTATTCTGTGTGGAACGAGCAATATTCTGGTCTTACTTTTGAAAATATCAGAAACACACGTTTTACAAATACATGGGGTGAATTTAAAAACGTTGAATATGAAGATTCAGAATGGCATGACACGTTGGAACAAAATCCGTTTTATAAGGAAGCAATGGCGGCCAGAATTGTGCTATATATAATGAAGCCTCATATATCGCGGGCGCCGGGCATGCCACTACTCTATCAAAGCGTACGACCACCCGAAAACTGGCCAATCTATTATAACATTACAATTACCAAAAAGTTTAAAGAGGCTTACCTGCCTTTCAACGCGCCTAGTTGGTTAAACACACGTGGGGTGAGTGAAAACGCTTTTTTAGGCGATGCAGTTTACAGTGATAAGTTTCGATTCGAATCTTGTGGACCAGAAGATGCCGAGGCGGGGGAATTTGATGAAAACCGACAATATATCCTAGTACATTCAACTGCGAAAAAAATAGCTGATGTAATGGGTGCAAACTTGCGTGACATAAACCCGAGGGATAGAGGTCCTAAATACAAACCGGGTCGTAAATATACAATGCGCATTACTTTTCCGCAGGGGAGTATTGCAAAACAAACATTTGAAGAGGGAGAATACGAAATAACCATTGGGAGTAAAGAAAAGTTTGGCGACACAGATCCGTGGACTCTGGCACACCCTTTGTCAACAACGGGGGATTCATACTACTTCCACAGGACAACAAAAGAGGATTTCGACGAGAAACCAAATCCTTATTATCCTTGGCCAAAAGATCCTGTGAAAATATCTTGGCCAACAAACCCCACAGACATTTTATCGGAAGTAATTCGCCGGAATACAAGAAACAGAAACTATGGAGGGGGTGGGCTAGAGGAAGAAATTTTTGAATTTGTTAATGATCCCAACAGACTTGATATTTACGTAACTACAAACCGGCGTGTAAATGCACCCGATTTTAGCGTACCCTACGGAACGCCGAACAGGAACAATTACACCAGAGAGTTTGTGGTTGGTCATTGGATTCTAGGTAAGGACTCTGGCATGAGAGCACAGATCAAGTTCTGGGATGTTGATCGTCAACTGCTTGTTGTTGAAAAACCTGCAGAATTTCTTCTTCCCGACGGGACACTGTGGGAACCTGCGGAGTCCGAGAGAGATACTTATGCATTTCATGTACACGAAGAGATTGAAGAAATTTTGCTAACGCCATTTGAAGAACTGCATATGGAGCTTGGGGATTCGGAGGAACTGCAAATTACTCAAGATATGGAAGTTCTTTATCATCTGCTTTGTCCCGATGACGAATTTTGGAATCACCTTGACCCGGACGTGTCTGAAAACTTGATTACACGTTTTAATACAAGATTAGAATCACAATTTCAAGAAGGCGAAGAGGTAGAGTTTAAGTTTTATAGTCCAGGTCATGGCGACCACGACAAAACCATTTTAACAGGAACAGTCAAGAAGTGGAACCCTTCAAAAACAGCCTCAACCCTTGTTCTTACCCGCTTAGAACTGAAGCAGTGGTACCTGGATTTGACAGGAATTGCGCGTCGCAGTGTTCTAGATTTCAGTGACCTTTCTCGCGCGCAGCCTCTTATAAACGGCAAGTTACGTATTATAAGCCCTTATCCCACTGGAGGAACGCTACCCCCGATGGGATACACGCGTCGCCGGTTTCGTAATTGGCTGGTAATAAGCCAGACAACCATGGACGAAGTCGAGGCGTTGTACGAGCCAATGGGTCGATATTACGATGCTCACCTTCGGGGTCTGTCGCCGGGGAATCAAGCCCTTATCCCACTGGAGGAACGCTACCCCCGATGGGATACGCGCGAAGAGTTAACTAGGGACGACAAAATCCAGGCGCTCCTTAGTTGGGAAGCTACTATTAGAATGCTCCCCCTTGCCACTGGCATCGTCGACGAGATGCTGGCAAGCCTATTGGCAGTGCATTTGTATATACATGGCCCTCCCCCTGGTCAAAACATGTGTCCCGCTTTTGTATCACTTAAGGCTGGGTTTTTGCGAAAAGAGTGTAAGTGGACTGTATCGTCGCCTGATATGTTTTTCTTTACACCAAGGTTCCTTCCTAAGCAGTTATTTCCTGTGCTACGAGAGAATATGATGAAAATGCAAAATAACCCTTGGAAAAGCGAGCTGTCATGGGAGGATCCAACTAAGGAAAGAAATCGCGACGAATATGAAAGATTTTGGATGAACAGGATACCACAAGACATACTAGGTGTTGTAGATGAATTCTCCGGAGAAAAAAACATGGTGAATCGTGCAATCACTAAAGCGAGTGCAATCAACGAAAACAGACTTGCAATCAAAATAGACGCGTATGCACCCAGTACGTCGCCTGAACTCGTAAAGGATGGCCCATCGACGCTTGACAATTTTTCAGATAAGTGGAAAGACGCGCGAAGCATTCTAATGAGGATTTTTAATCTTCATCCAAGTGAACCCGCATTAACTAACCTTAACGTTGATCAAATATCTAAAATTGAAGAGTATTTAGAAGGAAAGAAGAATTCTTTAGAGTGGAGATCGCTATTTAATCGTCATTATAGCCCTAGTGAGCCGGTTTTTCCAACAGATAGTCTTGGAGACAACGAAAAACATGATCTTAAAGATCTCGGGGAAATTTTGTTTGGTTTTGAAGAAGATAAAGGACCGTATGATTTTTCGTTTGCTTCATTGCTAGCCCAAGCTTATGCCCAACAATACGGTCCCAGCTGGTCCCAGCTTATGCCCGCTCATTACAAGTACAAATACATCAGGTTTCGTAATTTACAAGACGGAGATTACGGGAATGATGATCCGACGTCGCATAAATGTAATGTATCAATATTGAATGGTGTAAATTTGAAGATTTTGGAAGTTATAGGTGATTGGTTAATTGTAAAAGCACCAGACACCATTTTTAACGATTTCAGAGGGAACTCAACAGCTAAAGAGTCCAGGCTTAGGTGGCAAGACGCAAGACGAGATTTTAGTAATCGTAATTTTCTGAACATAATAGGTGAAACTTACCTTAACAAACAAGAGGATGGCTTGTGGGAATATACAACTAAAAGACTGACAGAGAGCTCCGAGCCTCATAAAATTGATGTCGAATTTTTGGTCGAGAAAACAGAAGATGAAATCAACAGTTTTTTGCATTCTGATTGGACTGGCAACGCTAACAGTTCTTTAATCGCCTATAAATCGCCTATACAAAGAATTCTTGAATACCAAAAAATTTTTGAAGAAGGTGGAGTTGTTCCTCTTCCTGCCAGAATAAATTCTCCAAACACCCGCCCACCACCGCTGAAATCTACGGCCACGCCAAGCGAACAGTGTCAGTATCACAGGTATCACGAAGATTCGTATGGTTACAAACTTAGGGGCAGAAGTGGTCTCGAAGATGCGGGTCTTGAAGAACTAGTTGATTCTCTTACCGCAGGGCACGACATAAGGCCCGGGAAGTACAGTCCAATAAATGACTGCAAAATTGATCCTCGCACTGGTGTTATGATGACAGAACCGGTTGGCCCAGATGACATATCTTACATAAAGAAGAATTGGAACCTGATTAAGGAATTAAACAAAACGCTGGATTTGGATTCTGACTACTCTCCCGAGCGTCATATTGAAAGAGTGAAAGAAAACTGGGGAAAAACATACAATTGCTGCCCGGACGACGTGGGATGCGTGGAGTTGGAAGTAGAGTTAGAGCTTGGTGATTGGGCTCACGAGAAAGCAAACACTCAACTTTACGGCGATGACCAAAAGCCTATTCCACATGTTATAAACGATAATTTGATGCAAGAAATCATAATTGTAAAGGATGCCGAGGTTAACGTTTTTAACATCAACGTGATACAACACGGTTGGAAAATCAACGAGTCGTCTCTGTTGTCCAATGATGAATACGTGGTGGAAGAGACTATTGAGTCTATAGCTTGGAACAAAGTTTTTGATCAACCCTCAACTTCCCGTCCCACTCATCTTCAGCTTGAGGGTTTGGTTGACTCTTCTTATGAATGGGGTTTGACAGGTAGTAGAACCCAGCAGGACGAACTTTTTGATCCTGTAAATATGGGAATAGACGCCCTTAGAGAGGATGTCGACAGGGCAGGGTTGGATGATCCGACGTCGGAAATGAAGAGAATATTAGCAGCTGCGGACTTGTCGGGTGTAAGCGGATTGAATAACAAATTGCTCGAAATTGTCAAGAGAGAAGAGAATTATGTAATTAAAGGTAAAATTGCGTACAAGTTGGTGTATAGGAAGTTTCATGAAAATGACTCTAACGACAACACGAAAGATTGGAGCATGCAAATTCCCTCACAGGCAGAGCGCATTTTACAAACGGCTGTTTCCAAAACGATTGAGTTGCCTACGGACCATATAAAAATAGTACAAGTTGAATCACATGAACAAGGTGTAGAAGAATCTAAGCACGATGATGATTACGGTGCTAACAATGAAGTGTGGTTTGAGTTCGTGGTCGACGTGCCAGAGACACACGACGCGCAAAAAATTCTACATACATTAAATCATTTTAATATTGATAATCAGTGTTGTTTCGATGCAGATGTTAATGAGCAACAGCGTCAGAATTTTGGAGAATACTTTCATGAGTTTGACGATTATCCGCTTCAAATTATTGATTCTGTGAACACGGTTGCGGTTGACGACGTAAAGCGACTCTATGATAACGCAGTAATTGCTAATTACTGGGTAAAAGTAAGACTTCCCGGCGGTACTCGCTATTTGAGAGCAATAAAAGATTTGACAAGCGAATATAAATATAACGTGATTCGTCGGGAAGATGAAACGTGGACATACTTTATCGGAAACGTTAATCCCTCGTCGGAAGGTCCGTTTGAATTCAGGTCCAATACACGTCAAAAATTAAAAATGAAATTTATGTGCCCCGACACCACTCAATTAGATTGTCACGAAAAATGGGTTTCTGCGTATTGTAAGGATTTCAATGTTCCCACCGCAATTCTGCCAGACCGCGTTTTTCTGAGACACCCCAATGACAAAATTTATCATATCACGATTGAAAAATTGTCAAGCGTCCATTTTCCGAGGTGGATGTTACAAGATGAAAAGTTGCAACGGGATTCCGTGGGAATTGGTTACAACCATCTCCAGGAAATAGAAGAACTTGGATACGACTTAGATGGTCTCCTTGCCGTTCGACTTGAAAATTGTCCCGTTCAAAGATTAGAAATTGATCCCAGCAGCATCACAAACAAAAAATTTAAGCTAGTATTTCTTGAAGACGACGGACCCGATGAACTTCACACTCACATTATGTTCAGAGACTTGAATGATGATATTCGCCCGGTTTCGTTCCTTTATCCACAAACAGTGGTAGAATCTGAATCTGAAATCCCTGAAATTCCTGAACAAACCTGTGATTCGGTTCAATGCAACGTAACTGAGCTTCCTTTTCCTAGCACCCGGGCATCGGGCCTGCCGCCGCCACCGCCTTCAACACCAGCACCACGAAATATAAATTTGTCTACTTACAGATATCCCGCACCAGCCGACGACGATGATGACAACTCCGACCCTCGTGGGGACTCATACCCCGGTGACTCCGACCCGGACCGCGACTGCGACGACATCGTGGAAGCCAATCGACAAGAAAACCTCGATCCAGAGTTTAACGAGACCAACAGGGGACACTATACCGCGCAATATCCTAAACCTAACGTTGCCGCAATATTAAACAACAAAGCTTTAAAAATAGTGAAATCTATTTACGTAAACGAAGGATCACATGTTTCGGAATGGATCATTGTGAAACCACCACCGGGCGTGTATGAAAGTTTTACTGGAAATGTAAGAAACCCCCGAATATATACAGGAAACACCTACCTATCTAGTTATCTAAAACACACAACGCGGGGACTTGAGTATTCCATTTACAAAAGTGTTACCAATGGAAGAAATCCAGTGCAAGTCGGGTTTTTGTGCGAAGATCCCAACTTGGAAAACGAGAGTGAAAATGAACCATGTCATGATGCAACTTTGTCACTTCCACTTAGAAATGTACTTACTGTCCCTGCTTACATGTCTGTTGAAGATAAAACGAAGGCTATTGCGCGGAAGGACATTCGGCAGCAAATAGAAGAGGACCAAGCAGACCACTCGGGGACTCCGTACTACAAGATACAAATTGAACCAATAGGCCTTTGGGCGCAGTATCAGGCTTCACAGACCATGAATAATCCATTTGACATTTTGCCGGCCGACGATCCTATGGGTGTATTTGCCCAAATTTATATGGATGAATTCATAGGCAGTCAAAAACAAATTCAACCACGTAAACACTATCTTCAAATTAAGATTTTAAAATATAAAAGTGGCGTGGTTCAAAAACTTGACAGCGGTGAACATGGTTATCCCTTGACTGAAGATTCAACAATTGAACTTGTTACTTTTGAGAAGTACAAATATATAAAGTTTTCGGGTTTACGTAACGACGAGCATCCGGCATACCATAGTAATACTAATAGCGCACCACCCACACCGGAAAATCCATATCAGGCCAAGCCACCGTTCCCCTGGGAGGAAAGGATTTCCTACGAGGAAGAATTACCCAGAATCTATTACTACAACACAATCACCCGGGAGAGTACGTGGGACACGCCTATAATTGACCTCAAGATCAAACCATGTAACGTCGGAACGTGTCTAAATCATTTGCTGTTGCCCGTGAAGAATTCGGACTTCCCAGATATATCTGATTACACAATTGTAGAAGTACCAAGTTATGTGTATACAATGTTTCAGGGAAACACAAGGATATCAAGCCCACCTGCTTTAATAGAAAATGCAATCTATCAATATCTCACAACAATTTCTACCAGTACACTGGAAAGTTCAATTTATTCTAAGGTCAAAGATGACAACGCCGAAATTATGAATAGAAATCATCGACAGGTTGCTGAAGTCGCAGCCGCCGAAAAGATCACGCCCTTTTTGAAATATATGTCTTACGAAAACACGGATATTTCAATTGATTTGTATTGTAGTCTTGAAAGCGAAGACGCGGCCACCGAAGATGCTCTCCAGATGCGCAACCGAATTGGCACAAGACATCCACAACAACCCCGCAAACGCCACCGCAAACGCCACCAACAAAAACGCCACCAACAAAAACGCCAGTTGTACCGCCGCAAGCAACCCGTAGTCTTGCAAACATACGCGTCCATTACAGAATCAGAAGAAGGTTCTGGAACCTCTGACAAGACCCTTACATATGAAATAGGCATAAATACTAGTGATTGTAATTTACATATTCGAAAGCTTCACGACCAATACGCTTCCTGCGTAGAAAACCAAGTGTGGTCAGCTTTCTTGTCAGGAAGCAACTACTTGAAGGAATTGAAGGCACAACTTGGAAATCTGTGGGACGACCTGGAACCGTTCAAAAAGGTTTATGATTATCTGAATATAATTCGAGAAAAGGAAGGCGACCCCGAAGCACCGAGGTCGAGCCTCGTGACGACTGCGGGACAGTATCATATGGGAAATAAAAAATGGAAATCTATGTTCAAAAAATATGCTTTCAGAAATGGTTATACAGAACAGCAGTATAAAAAAGTAAGAACAAATAGGTTGCCAAATTATTTGCTAGCGATAAAAATAGATGACTTAGCGAAGGAACTTGAAAATTACACGTATAAGTATATCAGATTTCGCAATTTGGAAAATTTAGAGCACGCAACTGGTGTGTGGGAAACGGGCGTTCCAGCTACTAGTCGCGGAGAAACTTGGTGGCCCGAAGGAATTGCTCCGTGGATCGTAAAAAAACCAAACATGCTCAGCTTATTAAACAATCAAGTTTTACGCATTGTACGGGGGGGACAGAAAGACGAGCAAACTGTAATCATGGATTTCCGAAAGCTACGCGTCAACCAACAAGAAATGTGTAAACTTTTGCCCCTTCGGGAAAATTGGCCCCATTTGAAAAGCGATGATACTCATCATCAAAATTCATATACGACCCAAAACGTGCCAGAAGATCCAAATTGGCTGAATACCTCTACAACCAAATTTGAGGTCTCGAGCGCCGCCGGTCTCGAGATAGGCAAATATTACATGTTTGGTGCCTCAAGCGACGAAGTAACGAGTAACCACCATAAACAAGTGTGGGGAGACCCTAACACTCCGGGCCCGAACCACACGAGTCCCGGTCCCATAGGAAATAACCCCTTTGCACCTCACGATGCCGATCCAAACGGTGACGTGGAATTCTTTAAAATTATAAACGTACAACCGCAACAATATGTTGAGTTGGAAAGAGAAGTTAATATAATCGACGTTGGTATTACAATGAAAATTCCCTATTTAGTAGGGTATGAAACACTTGACGAATTAGTTAACAATAAGAAAAATGGCCTCCCAGACCTCCCAATGTTGGACGAAGAAGATTTTGAGGAGTATGAACAAGAAGGATTAGTAAAAACAAGATGGATTGTTACAGTAGAGAGACAAGCTGGAGTGCTTTCGTCATCGAGCGCGAGGTCGTTGCGCTCGATCAATTCGGAGGGTCAAGTTCACATAACAAGTGTAAGCGATGACGGCGACATATGCTATTTTGATACAAATGAATGGGTTGAGACATTTGAGGTATGGGGAAGTCAGAAACCTGTATATATTGAACATTGGCGACAAGGATTGGAAGGAGGAATGTATAAGGAGCACTCATACAAGCGTATTGTTACGAGCCCAGTCTCCGTATCGGCGACAGCGATTTCGGCTCGAGCATACGGTGTGTATCGTAATCAGCAACCAGGCGACTGGGAAAAAGGAGATATAATAAAAAACCCTGTGCTGCAAGGAAGAGGTGAGGTAATTGGTAGACATTATCTGGGTACTAGGATATACAGCACCTCTTGGGTAGATGATGATGAGATGACCAATGATGGTTATGTTGTAGTAGAAGTTCCACCATCGATTTATAATAGTATCATCGGAAATAAATCTTATAGTGGAGCGGCTGCAAACATTGGTGATTTGGGTCCACAAGTAGTGAATCCCTATTCCGTTGTCGATTCCAACGCTCACGCGCATCAAGAGTATCAATCTCCATCTAAGCAAAATCATTTGCGTAAACTAAATATTCCTAGTATCAAGTCAAAAAAGCGGTTTTATTACGTAAGCACGACGACTTCGGAAACGACTTCGGAAATAGTAGTATTTGCAACCCTACTGAATAATGATCGTGTATTTCCCGATGCCGATGCGCCAAACGCGCCATTTGAGTTGAAAGTGAGTTTTGACCAGCAGTATCTGGAAAGTAAGACGTACCTCGTGTATGATGCAGATGGTGTACTAGGTGATGTACCTGATAATGTTATAACAGCTATAAAGAATGATTTGATTGACGATGCGGCGGCTGCAGACGACGATGGTGATGAAGACGATGGTCTTACGTGGTTTTGGTTTGAGGTGGATAAAGGCTCTAAGAGAATTAGGGACGATGAAAATCTTTCAGAAAAACTTTGGACCGATGGAGAATATATAACTTATAGCCAGGATAGCCTGTGGTATCCCGAGAATAATCTCGACGTCGTCGAAAAATATCCAGGCTTAAATGATTGTGAACAATACACCAAATCGGAAGAATTTATCGCAACTTTAAAATATGATGAGGATACAATTATCAACACTGCGTGGCGGAAACGTTCTGGCGTGAAATACTTACAGGTGTTTAAGTGTCAAGTTATGGTAAACATTGTTCATTCACTACTTGAAGAAGTAGGTTGGAGAGGGGTCTTCACCTCGGCCTACGATTCTATAAAAGCGCGGCTGTTATGCAACGAGGTCATCGATAAAACGCTTCGATGTGTGGGTGGTGACATCGATGATAAGATTCTTAATTCCAATGATCTCACGTTTGAAACCTCGGAAGTTAATGTTCCTGTGAAAGTTACTTTAAAACATTTAGAAGAACACATTAAAGAACTTAACCTCTTTCCCTATATACTTAAATGGTACCCGGGGCAATTATATCAAATTGGCCAGAAGATTATTCACGACAAATGCCTGTTTTACTGTATTGAAGAAGGTGAAACTGCTTCATCAAGCCAGTTTCAGACCCCCGACAGTTATGAGCTTTTTGGGTGGCAAGACGACGGAGAGGTCGTTTGGATGTATTTTGGTGAAGTCCTTGACGACTTCTTTGATTGGAAGGAGGAATGGATTTATGATGCTGATTATGATGGTGGAGAGGAAGATGCGGATTTTAACTGGGATGTAGGAGGAGTAATTGCAGGGGAGTCTCGTGTGTGGAATCTTGATAGTGTGTGGAATCTTGGTAATGGTCTAGACACAACTATAGAATTTGCTCATCGTTTTGTTCCGGAGGAGGAAACGGACATATCAACGGACATATCAAGGGACAGCGTGTGGATTGGCAGCTCGACATCCTATGATGAGGAAGTTACTTTTTCTATTGGTAGTATTAATCATCATGTCGACGATTCCGACGGGGCCACGTATGCCACGTATACGGCGTACTTTAAAATGGGTCAAGAAACAATTCAGCTGGATTCAAGTCGAGCAAACGGCATGAGATACGCCAAAACTAATACCGCGAGGTTAATTATATACAATTACACTCGTAAATATCAATGGGTAATTAATGATGTAAAGGAGGAGCAGCAAGATATACCGGAGGAGTGGCAAAACTTCTCAATAGGTATATCTTCACTAAATATGAATCAGACCCACGGTAAGCCTGATTATACACCAAACAACGAGAGTAATGATTTGTATTATGTTAAAGTTTGGAACCGCAGTAATCTTCAAGTCCCTCGCCCCGAGCTTGATAGCGACTATAAAAAATTAAGGGTGGTGAACGATGTTTTAAGCAGGCAGGATGAAAAGGAAAACAAAGTATATAGGGAAAGATTTTCCAGAGAGCGTAGATTAAAATTCAGGGGAAAATATTCGGATGGCGTGATATACCAAGCAGGCGACGTCGTATCCGTGGTAGATCCTGGTAGAAGGAATCGCGTTTACGAATATGTAAGAGTGAGTGATAACCCTAACATGGAGACATGGCCAGTTGAAAATCAAATGCAGTCCCACAGAAATGCAGATTGGCCAGGGAGGATGAATAGGCCTCCGTTAAAGACGCAGCAGCAAACACAATTTACCGACGACAGGGATTCTCCAACAATTGAATATCCCAATTTTGTCCCGTTAAACAACGAAAACAATTTGCTTAAATTTACCGCAGGGGGTCCTAGTAGTGAAAGTGAAGCGCCACCGGTTGTGCGAGACATCTACGTTCAGGCCCCTCCCCATTTAGCGTATACTTTAGATGGTCTAGTTATTGGAGAGGACCGGGCAGAGGGAATTAATCAAATAATTGCTGGTAAAATTGACAACGAATTTAATTTTAAGATACAAATTCGTGAGATTGATTACGCACTCGCCATGACGACACATTCAATAACATGTGATCAACCACACAACTTTGAAAATGGCTCGTTGGTTACGATTGAAATTCCGGAGTATCCTGAAAGCAACGAAGCTTTACATGAATTCTTAAACAAAAAAAGTTTTAAAATAAACGTGTTAGGTACCAAAACGTTTCAATTAGCTGACGTAGATCTAGACCACTCTGTACATAATTGGTTTGAAGATATTCAGGATTTTGGGGACGATATAATAGGTTATTGCTACACTAAAGAGATGTTACCCGTGATTTTTAAAGCAATCCCTTGGCAAGGGGATTCGATTCCTGAAGACTTGGATCCAAATCATCCTCACCCCTTCAAGCCTTATTTGGAAATCCACTTGGATGCAGAAAAGCTTAAGAGAGGGATTGACGAAGAAGGCCGCGTAAAAACCACTTATTTAGGAATTAACTTTCTGGAAAAAGGTGACGACATCCCGTTTGACGAATATGAAGATCTGCGGAATGTTAATTTAATGAAGGATCGTCTAGGATTTAAGTGGGAGGAAGAAGAGGACTACTATCGTTATGCGCAGGATGTTCCTCAGGCGGCGATGGTAGCAACCGGATTTTCAGGCCAAGGGCAGCCGCTTGATGTTCGTTCATTGTTAAAGAAAACCAATTTGTCGGCATTTTGTGGAGAGATTGTTAAAATTGAGGTAAAAAACATAGATGGATATTCTAACGACGTCTTCGATAATTTAATTAAAGTTACATGTGAAAGGCTGGACCGCAATTGGGAGGGAGGGGATAAAGTGTTTCTTAGTAATTTGGACAATATGAATAATTTGAATGAAAAAGAATTCCAAGTAAGACCCCATGTTGTAGATTTTTCTTCAAATATAGAACAGTGGCAATATGATGATGATGATGATGATGATGAGGATATGGATCCTGAGCCTGTGTTCCATCCCCTTAACGAGGATGCCGGACGACAACCTCTAATAGTCAAGTGTACACAGAACGGGGAGCAGATACATCATGGATTCGAGGATGGTGAAAGAGTGTTTCTGGAGAAGCATACAGACTGGAATGCTCGAAGAGATGCTCGAAGAGATGATACCCCACACTTTCCGCAGATGCTTCCAAGGATGGTAGATGGAGTCCATTTAGGAGGATCAATTTCCGGTAATAATATATTTCGAGTCAAAGCTATACGAGGATATCCTGATAGGTTCATATTATGTAAAAATAATGACTGGGAAACTGAAGGGTTAATCCCTTGGCATCCAATGAACGACGGGGAGGACAATAACTATTACAACCAAGACAGTACTCAAACAATCGCCTTACTAAAGGCACTGCGAGGTGGTAGGGTGTGGAGCTACACAACCTTTTATTTAGAAAATACAAAAGGTAGGTATGAAGTACCGCCCGTGTGGGAGTATATTGAAGAATGGAACGCTGGCGCTAATTGGATGGACAAATATTGGAGAAACATAGAGCTCGGCGACAACTACGGCGATATAATGTTTGAGCCGCCTCCATATGAAGGCGGAGGAGCAGTAAATTCACCAGTTCGTGTTGTGGCACCCCAAACAACTATGTTTAATAGTCTTTCGATTGATCAGATAGAAATACTAAACCCCAATCAGCGCAACGACTTTCAAGAAACCTCGTACAAAAGTTACGGAGACATAGAAGAATTGCAAGGCAGCAGTCTGCGCCGTTCTCTTCGCATGTTTGAAAATAGAAAATATTGGTTACCACTTCCGGCTCAAAGTCCATTAGCTTCTAGACATACAGGAGGTGGAACGCGGATATGGTCGAAAGACTTTCACGACGACTATTTCGAGGGACGATATGAAATTAATGATGTGAACTATAATGCATATCTCCAAGCTGTAGATTCGGATGACATCGACGCGCAGACGGATCTAGAACCCGTCCGCATTGTTGTTACTTTGCCGACAGAGAGAGAAAGATGCGACGATTTGGAAGCTGAATTTTGGAAATTTGTTGACAATGCAGACAACCAAAAAAGGTATCCCGTGTACATGAGGTTTCCAAATGATAGCAATTTAATCGACGGGGAATATATGGCTACAGTAATCGACGGGGGATTTGAGTGTAAGGTGGACTTAAGGAGAGTACCATTTCGACCACAAAGTGACATTCCTGAAACAACCAAACAGGATGTATGTGTGTTCTGCCAAAAACCACTTGGCGGACTCTCCTTGCATGAAACCGAATTCCCTGGGCCTGGGTTAGGAGTTGTCGTGTGCCCCAACTTTGATGCTCATAGAGTTAAGGTACGAATTAAAGATATTGCCCCCGACGACCAATCAATAATATGTCAAAGAGAACACAACTTTGAAAATGGCTCGTTTGTTACGATTGAAATTGATCCGGATTATCCTGCTTTATATGGTTTCTTAAACAAAAAAAGTTTTGAAATAAACGTACCTGACGGTAGTAAAAAAACGTTTCAATTAGTTGGCGTAGACCTAGCGCCAGAAATTCTGGATGATATTGTGGACAGCGATTCTGATTCCGTGATAGGTTTTTGCTACACTCAGGAAATACCAAAAAGCTCTAATAATGTTTTCCACAGAGCTTGTATAATTGACAGATGCCGAAAACCTGACACGACACTTTTGGGATATACAGGCGATGGCATTGCGGGGAATCAATCGGGGGTCGCACTAGGTCGAAGGTACCCCATAGGTTGTCGTACCTGTGGGTACAACCTTTGCTATTTCAACGCACAACAGTCAAATGGATTAGTGAAATGTGAGTTAGTTAGGAATGGGATGCGTCACAGGTTTGGTCTCCCTACCGATCCGGATATTCCTAATCAGGATCCCAAACATCATACTACTACTACTACACTTAGTCGTAGCTTCTTTAAAACACTGAAAGACTACGAAGATTTGGCGATTATTGGAGGCGACAAGGCTGGAACCTGTTATGATCAAAACGGAGACTATACGGACTCTGGCTGGGTAGAAACTAGAACGCAAAGATACAAGACACTTAGCCAAGCAGAAAACGTTTTTCTAGAGACTACCGGGTATAATGTTAGAGGACAATCTGTCATGGAAATTGTTAGACGCAATGATGCTGAATTTTCTGGTTTTGTGCCGTTAAACCTTCTCGGTGGTTTATACAAAACAAAATCCATTGAAGTTGACCTTCTGGTCAAGAGGGATGACGCTATGGATGGCGCTATGGAAGTGGATGATGAAGCTCCGCTAAAAGGGTGCGAAGGCGGCGAGATATACGAATCTAAACTCAACTGGAATGTGATGAATTCTCAAAATTCGTCCTTGGGTGATGAACAAACTGCTCCCAATCAGTATTTTGATTTAACAATTTTAAAAATGCAAATGGGGAAAATGCCAGCTCAAATAGAAAAGCATTACTCTTTAAAGTTTCTACAACAACGATGGCAATATGCTTTCGCCGATCAAATAAACTTGGAGGAACCTTGGTTTAGTGGTCTTAATGATAGATACGACGTGACGCCTTATATGAAGTCGGGTTATGCAAATGAAAATATTTATCCTATGTCAGCCTTTGCCATACGTGTAAATAAATACAAAAAGTTTCCCGGCGATGATTTCTTTACCCCAGTATACGATGTCGCAGACAGAGATATTAAGTTGGACCAAGGCTTTAAATTTCTCACGATTTCTGCCGACGACTCGTCCCCCGGACCCCCCGGACTGCTCGAACGATTAAGCGGTAAAAAATTGAGAATTCTTGATATAATTCAAAAATCTGCGCAAGCGGATTCGGAGTGTCCCTGGTTGATTGTGAGACCCGAAGACCAATCAACTATAGAGTGGTTTATTATCAAAGAACCCGAGTTAAATTTTAACGAGTCAGAGTGGAAATACTTCCAGAAACCAAACCTTAATATGCCCCTATGGAGTTCTTTTCGGGAAATGCGTCGTGCCTTCAAGTTGGACCAAGGTAAGGACCAAGGCCTTACGGATGATGAAATTGATGATGATGAACTTGATGAAATTGATCCAATTGATTTTACATATTTAAATGAGGAATTGGAAAAGGGCATGACATTTAAAGACGTACTTGCTAGTCTTGACACAAGAAGAGACAGGGTAATAATTCCGTGGAATTTTAACACAACCATTCAAAGCAACCCTTACTCTACACAATTTGCGAGAGCGTTTGATTTTCGCTCTGGTACAACAAATGAGCGTACACCACCACAAAGGTTAACCTACAACCTCAGGTCTTTTCAATGGTATGCGAGTGGAGATCGGTTTAGGCAATATAGAAATGCAGACGATTCCAGGGAAATTCGTGTAGAAGAAAAAGAATATGATGTTTGGGATCCTGATTTGGTTTACATGCAATCGGCTCGAGTATTAAAACAAAGACAAAAATTAGACGGACCGGTGTGGCTCTACGATTTGTACGAAAAGAATGAAGTTGATTTGACAACAGAAGGGTCTTTCGAAGAAGATGAGTGGACACTAATTGAAAAGAATTACTTTGGTAATCACACTTTCAAATTTAAATGTAGACATTGGTATGAGCAAACCGAAGATGAAGATGATGGTGTACATCATCCTGACTATCCAGTTAATTTGGAAGATCCAGCAATGATATATCCCGAGCTTCAACGTGGAACAAAGGTAATAATAAAGGACGGGGACAACAAAAAGTTATTTAATGGTCAAGAATTTCAAATAATAAATTTTCAAATTCTTGATGATGGGGAGGCAGAGTTTGAGTTGTATAATGATCGGTATAGGTATGATTCCCCAGAGGTAACAAGGGGTGGTGTACTAAGTCCTCTTACTTTATCCGAGAAGATACAGTGGAGATACAGTCCTCCTTTTATCCGAGTATTTAATATACAAAGTATAGGTACTAAGCGCCAAGAGGGGATAACATGTGCGGTCAGTCAGCATTGTTTAGGTATCAAGGAGTATGTTGCAGAAAAGAAGCGCCAGGAGGCGGAGTATGAAAAGGACGGCCTTAAAATTGCGCGGGATTTAGAATTAAAAAATAAACCCGTTCAAGGAATTGTTAATGATATCGCGGGAGTTGACAGGCGATTTCGTACACAGCTATCCCCAATGCTTTATCACAGGTCAACTTTCATCACTGGGGTTGTTCGGAATTACTACGAAACAGAACCGGCGGGAGATTCTAACACTCCTTTCATGTACACCGATCCGTGGAGGTATCCTCCAAATAGATTAGGTTGGCCAACCAACTTGCCAAGACCTCCATATGATGGTGAATTTATGGGATTTCCCAATACGTTTACCAATACAATAGACCCCTTGACCCAAGTACAAAGAACCGAGGGACAATGGATAACTATGACGGACGTTAACGGTAGATTTGTATACGTAAATAAAAACACGCAAGAGGTCACCTATTATCCACCGTTTGTGGATAGCGAAAGAATAGAATTTAATACACACGAGGACGATGATTATTCAATTACGTTGAAATTTGAATGCCCCTCGACATCGACAGATATGGAGGTGGAACCCACCACGGCGCGTGCACGGCGTCGAGGACCACGGCCCAATACGACTAATATGGATGTGGTGCCCACTCGACTCATGTCACAATCTGACCTGACATGCTATGATGTTAAATATACTCTACGCCTGAGGGTGTGGTGGTTAAGACATAAGGACTCGGTTTTAAACATTTACAATAATGCACAGAGGAATGTACCAATTACTGGTTTTTTCCAACAAAATATGGAACTCGAGGAGTTTATGGAGCAAGAAATAGGCTATCAGTACTACCATGATTGGTTAGAAGCAGACCGCCAACTTCCTCCGTCATATGCCATGCCCGATTTTGCTGAAGAAGGAACTGGTGACACGAAAGATTATCCTTTATACGATGAATTAGGAACGGGTTACGTTTCGGCAAGCAAAAACTCTGCCGAGGCTTTCAATGCATTTGATGATGATGATTTCACTTATTGGTCCAACCAAGACGATTCTGAAGATCCAGTATTTAAACAACAACCAGAAGATGCTCCGGATATCTACAGATACCAAGAAGACGAAGACACACAACGAGAGCGGTTGGCACCAAATGCTGCGCTTGGCGAGTGGATCAAAATACAATTACCTCAACGAATAATTCTTAGTAAAGTTACAATAACAGTACCCACTCATCCGGATGGTGAACCAGAACCAAGGTCGTCACCAATGAATTTTAAAATATACGGTAGCAATGATAATATCCTCTGGGATGAGATATTAGACAAAACGAATACAAATAATGTCATGTTCAAGATGGCTGAAGTGGAAACGAGACCAGAAGGTTACGATCATTTTGCAATAGTCGTCACAGCATTGGTCGGGTATGAGACGGAGGAGCATGCCCCGAATATACTAGAGATAGAAAGAATTGTATTTACTGGGGAAGAGGTTTTTGAGTATATTGGTCTTGCCGCCCTCCAGCAATTGAGTGACCAAGAAAAGTGGTATGATTTTGCTCATCCGGATGGCTTCAAAGATATGCACGAGGAAAACTTTGACTTTGGAATAGAAATCGTAAAATTGAGAGGTTTGTGCGACATGGCCCAAGAATATCGAAGAAATAACACAGACATCCATTCAAGGTGGGCTGAGGCAAGAGCCGCATTAATGAATCTCGAGGGGATAGATATTGGTCGTGACATAAACGAAGCAAATGCTGCCATAAATGCCGCCCCCGTGGGTGCTCAAATAGGAAGTATACAAGAATTCTGGCAACGTTATCATGGGGACGTTATGAGCAACCAAGAGGAAGCTTTTTACGAAATCTATCAAAGTATTGCTTATCGACATGGTCTTCCCGTACAAGACTTGTGTAGATGGGGAGTGTGTCTTCCAGATGAAACGATTATAGAAGAAGAACCATACGGCCAACATGGTTTGGGCAATTTATATGGACAACAATTAGACCGTTATGTAAACTTTGACCCCAACAACCAAACGCGCCAACGATATAAGGAGACTGCGAAAGAAAGAAGAGCTCGATTTGAAAAGGCTGCAAACGAGGCAATCCCTCCTAACCTAGCCGAGTACTTCTTAGAGGAGACGAATGTGAAACAGTGGATGGAAAACATTCCAAATCCAAGCGAAGGTAAGGAATTATTGGCTATAAAAGTAACTAAATTTGATGCTGGAATCTTTCGGCGTTTCTACGAAGACAAAGTGTTTGCACAGAGCTCAAGAGAAAGATTAGCTCAACAATATGTAACGGGAAATATCGCTTTTGAAGGTGGCCCACACGTTACTCATATGGGAAATATTCAACAGCAAATGTTTAACTCGATAGTTTCGTTTTTAGGGACCGGGGAGGAGTTAGATTTGCATACCGGCTGGTTGCGTGGTACTATGGAACTTGGACAGGGGTCAAAAATAGGGAATACTGGACTATATGGAACTGAATTCAAGGATGCCTATAAATGCATGGTACTTGATAATTTGGTTGATGACTTTATCCCAGAAGAACATTGGCAAAATTATTTCGATGCCCGAACCGAAGTTGGAGAGCAATTCAATCCAAATTCGACGTACTCGGCGGTTGGTCCTGGTGAGGGGCACACGCCAGCGGAGCGCATAAATGATCTTCGGGAACCGGAGTACATTTCCAGCAATATCCAGCGTGCCAACGTAAGCATACTTAACCACCTTCCGATGAAAATAGTAGGGTTTTATAATCCAAAGGTAAAGGTATCATACAATGTACGACAAGATCCTCCTATTCCAGAGGTAGGTGACTTTAGGGATGAAACCGACTCTAGAACTCATCATTGGGTCATCGTGGAAGTTGACAGATCCATTTACGAAGATTTACGCGGAAACGTCCCGGGTTTAAACGGTAATTGGTACTCCTCTTTTAGTGAAACTCTTATAGATTTGCGCTTAAAATGCTTACCGTGCACGCCGGACAATGACGCACCGGACGATGATGATGATGATGACGAGTGTACAGACGACCTCATCACAACATATCCTGTTGATAATTACAGGCATGTTGTTAACTCCCGGGTGGTTAACGATATACGCTATGGTAGTACTTATAACCTCTATATTAAGAGGAGTGACATGCCGCCGACAGATGTGCCGTTTTCAGGTAAGCCAAAGTTTACCCTTGAAATCCAGGTTAGCTATAGACATTATAGAGGGTATGGCCTAGATGACGAGACAGGATATGAATTCTTTAATACTGAGAACAAAGAATGGTTGCAGCTTGATGGATTGATCGATGATAGACACGCAGAATGGAATATCCAAGCACACGTATCCATGCTAAACGGCCGCACTTTCAAGATTATTAATCCTCAACCCCGAAGGGATACGGTTGTTTTTGAGGTGGATCGTGGTATTTGGGACTGTTTTGAGGGAAACATTGGATATGAATACCCACAACTACAAGAAGAAATCAAAAACTTTGGGCATAAAGTCTACAGGACTTATGATACTACGTCAATCACCCTAAAGTTACTTTGCCAACACCCTGATCAGGATAAGGTGATTGTAGATTCACAGGAATGTGTTTATGTGAGGAAAAACATTCCTCTCCGACCATGGTTTACGGAAGTTTCGCTGGGAAATTTTGCTTGTCACACGGTTGTTATTGGAAAGTTTAAATCTCCCAGGGAAGTTACTCTAAATAGCCCATCCAATATTACTGACTTTTTCAATTTGGAGTATCCTGCTCGGTTTCAGGGTCATCTCTTGGCGATTGCTATTATGATAGCGGAAAAGGAGACACACGAAGAAGAGGGTTACGAAGAAGAGAAACAAGGGGAAATGCGTGATCCCTATATTCAACGCAACTACTTTAGCTATTTTAATTTCAGTAAGTATAAAAGCATCAGGCTTTTTGGTTTGAGTGATCGTGATAATTTTTCAAAAAATACAATTTTTCCGTACATTTCTCATTTAAACGGCGTAACACTGCCAATTAAAGAAATTCAAGAAACTAACAATGTTCAATGGGCCATAGTAGAGGTAACGGAATGGATGTATGACATGTTTAGGGGGAATTTAACATCCACGAATGATGTTTACGGCCTTATATCTACGAGTGATGTTTTCGGCTGGCAGACCGAGTGGGGCCTAGACTTGACGAATAACATCTACGAATTCTCTTTGGATACTCGTCCCGATAATGCACAAAGCATGTCTTTTGACAAACTAAAACGAACCCCCAATGAATATTTAGTTTACACTTCTTGGGAAGAAAATTTAAGGTTTGAGGTGGAGTTAGTCTGTGAAGAAGCGCCGTTCTACCCAGAACCCGTAGATACTCCTTCGGAAGATTGTAATGTACGTATGGAATTTAGGTCATATCCGAGTAATATAAGTTACAAGTATTTTCAAGATGGAGATTCACACAGACTACCTCCAGAATTCGAGGACTTAACCCCAGAAAATTATCCCTACTTTCATGGAGAAGCATTTGACCGCTCTTACATGGTGGGAGTGTATACTGAAGGCGATTATCCGGCAAATACTGTTGTTTTCTGGCGAGGGTCTTTTTACGTCAGAACTGATGAAGATTATGATTCCTCCGCCCCTCCACATCCAAAGGATTTTGCCAAGGGTTATTTCACTCCTTGGAAACCTTTGCATCGTTTAGAGATAGAAAAGGTAGAAAGTTGGCGTCTACGGCAGGAGCAAGGATACCATCCGCCTGATAATTTAATAGCAATTTCAATTCCAGAACCACAATTGGCCTTTATTGTAACGCAATTCGAAAGTGATTGGAGACATATCGACGTGTCTGTACGTCATAATTACAACTTAATGAACGACCCCCAGACGGATATGCGGTATGCTCAAAACTACCACAAATATGTTAAGTTTGATGGTTTAGTGGGACCGTTTGACAAACTGAATGGTCTTTCACTGCGTCTTGTTATGGTGAGACATCACGCTACTCAGTACGGTACAGGTTATGGAGCAGGTTTGGTGTATGTACAGGTTCCAACTGCTATGTATAATTACTTTGAATCAGCAAACGTGAAAATGGTAAATAATAAATGGACGCCCGCGCCCTGGCACAACTGGATGGGCGACTCTTCTGGACCTTCTGGACTTAATGTGACAATGGAGTTTTTCTGCGAAAAACCAAATGTAAACACCGAAGCTGTAAACACTGCCCGTAGCCGCGTCTCTCGTCCAAGGTCCTGCTCAAGGATTTCGTTTGCGACGACCGCTTATGAAGATGATAATGATTCGGTTACGGATAATGATGAAGATTCGGTTACGGATAATGATGAAGATTCGGTTATGGATTCGGTTACGGATTCGGTTTGTAGGGATGTGGAAAGCAGGTTTACTCTATGTAATTGGCTTCGTTGGTGGGACCGCGGACACCCGATGGGCAAGGTGTACAACGAGATAGTTATTAACAAAGGTTACCCAGGAGATTATCCTATCACAAAAGGTTACCCTGAAGATTACGTAGTTAGCATAGGATTCTATAGATACATAAAAACTGACCAAGACTCACCAAACGTTGAGTTGGTGCGGGATCACGAAGATTTGCCGGGGGAATTTGGGTATTTCTCCTCGGATACGGGCGGCGCTCACACACACATTTGCATAAATGGTTTGGTTAATGATCAATTTCTTGATTTCAAAAAAGTATGTAACGTAGAAATATTTAACAAATTGACCATGCCCATAATTGATAAACATCGCGAATGGTTGATTGTAGAAGTTCCAGCTTCCAAGTACTGCATGTTTCAAGGTAACGTAATTCAAAATGGTGAGTTTTCTACATACAATTCGTGGAATAAAGCGAAGTTATCTGTAAAGTTTTTCTGCAAAGATTCCGACGTTTATGACTACGTCCCCGCCGGGGAATCCGACTCGGACAATCTATGTCCTCAATTGCAACCAGTAGACGAAGCTGTGTGTGCCGATTGGGACGCAGACGACCTAGACATTGCAAACTGTTCAACACCTGGTTTAAAAATTGGTGACTACTGCGAAGCCGATGGATTTTGCGGCACCGACGTTTTATTGAACAATTGCGGACGACGAAACATGGCAGACATGTACCAAGTCGTTTACCCGCTTTGTGCTAATAACATAACACACAGAGTGAATTTAGGAAACAATCAAGAAAATTACTACGAGTTAGCCATTCAAAAAATTCCCATGATTGAATTAGAGCCACAATATCTGCTTAAGATTCGACTATACAAATATGTCAAATCAGAGGACTGCATTAAAATTGCAGACCCCCCAGAGCTTCCAGAAAACAACAATGAAAATGGGTTGGATTTCCAATTGGCGGCTGCTATAGCGTCGGAGACTAGATTAGAATACTTAGAAATTTTGTGGCGTTACGGGGGTCACACGCACATTCGCCTAAAATATTTGGTTGACAAGGAAGTAAGCTCCACGTTGAACAACATTTGTCTCCCTATAGTTTTAAGAAAAAACGGTTGGATATTTGTTAGAGCCCCACCGGCAATATACCATTCGTTTGTAGACACCTTGTGGTACGATTGGTTTAAATCGGTAAACCCAAGTATTTTAGGTGGGTTTTACCCCACGGAAAATCCTCCTCTGGCGCTGATTACTCGCCAACTCTATTGGTCACGCGAAAAAACTGATCTGCAAATAGAGTTCACTTGCGAGGCTGATCCTGATCCAAGTCCAAGTTGTGCGGAGTTTAATAACTCGGAGTCTGAGTGTGAATGCGTTAATCAAGAACACCATCTTCCTCTTATAATGTCTTCAGAGTTTGGACAACTTGACGAATTAGATCGCTACGATGTTTCAATTGTGAAAATTATCGACGAAACTCGGTGCTTGTTTAATATCCAGTTTGACAACTATAAGTCCAATGGAGACGATACTGAAGTAACACGAGACTTGGAAAGCATACTTGGTTTCACAAACCACAAACGTATAATGCTCAGTAATTTAATTGACGACACCAATACCTACGTTTCTGGCTTGAATGATCGCTGGTTTGCAATTGTTGAAAGGAGTGGTCAATCATTAACAATTGAAACAGATAGACACTTACATAACACGTTTAGGGGTAACTTCCTGAACGGCGCAGGAAACTTCTCAATATATAACAGTACTAAAAACACACAAGCTAGTATTTTGATAGTCAGGTTACATTGCGACGCTGGTGACGAGAGTCTTTACGAGACTTTAGAAAAGGAGACGGTGGTGCCAGAGGAAATGCCACCTTTAATTATTAGCCCCCCAACTCCTTATCCTCCAATTCCAACTCAAAAACTACTCACAAATGGCACTGACCAGACATTCGGTAGTGACGACTCGTCATATGATAATGACGACGACCCCTGCGAGGATTATGATCTTACCTTTCTCCTCTACAGGGTACACCCAGGTTGGAACAAAGCTCATCTCCACCCAAAGTACACTAGACCGCCATACAAGTGGACCCACGGGGTAATGATGGATTTACTAATGGCACCCTGGCTTCACGCTAACGAGTATGATGAAGTTTTCAAAAAGGCACCCACGCCTCCGCAACCAGTGATTCCAAAGGTTACTTTTGAAATAATGATTTACAAATTGGTTGATCGACACTTTTACGGTGGAGACGTCGAAGCAGTTGATAGCGATACTTTGCTACCGCGATTTAGCGTAGAAACTGCAAACAAATTTGCAATTAGAGTGGTAAGATACGAAAGAGAAGAGACTGACGCTGACGCACAAGAAACGTGGATTGTAAACGAAGATGGAGAAACGACTGAAAAGTTGCAACAGAATCCTGGGTTTGTCACAAGTAAATTCGTAGAATTCAAGAATGCCAAATTTCTTCGGATTGACGGCTTGACTAATGATGAGCTTCCATCTGTTTTACAAGCCACGAGGGTCACATCCAACGCCTCCATACTAAATGGTATTAATTTACGCATTACCGATTTTTATAATGAATTTATCATTGTAGAGGCACCGTCGCTAGTTTACAACAGGTTTCGAGGCAACGTGGTGGACTCAGTGGGTCGATACCTGGAATATAATTCCTGGTCCGCGACAATTGTAACATTTAACTTCTTCTGTGGTGACAACCCACCGGAGTTAATTAGAGACGTGGAGTCTGTCGGCGACTGCGTTAATCAAACCTTTGAGATACCGCTAACGCGGTGGTTAGATACAGATAATGTAACGGATTACGAAATAAGAATCGTGAAATTAACGTCAGAACATACAAATGCATTAGAAGCATTTGACCCCCACATCTACGGTGTCGATGCAGACGAGCTTTTCGCAATTAAAATTATTAAAAGCAGCAAAATTTATAACATAACTCCCAGTGTTTACGACGATGTTGTACTGACAGCGATAGATTTTTCTCATACTCACAACTTTATGAAACTTAATGGGTTAATAAATGAAAACCGTGGAGTTGAAGCAATTGGATCAACAAGTTACATGGGAAGAATGGCGAAGGTGGACATGTTTAACAATCGCCTTCTTCAAATCATTCAAACACGAGCGGGAACATCAAAACAATGGTTGATTGTGAGAGATTATGAAGATAAGATTTCCATTCAAAACCCCCCCGTGAACATGCTCTGGGAACCCGATGAAGCTGACCAAGCTGACTCTGACACAAAAAAATATAAGGCGTTTAAGGCACATGACAATGATGGACTCGAGTATATCACCGAGGCTAGCAGTTATTCATTTCCAACTATTTTACAAAACTATCCATCCAACCTGTTTGGTCCTTTCAATACTTGTAGTACAGCTGGGTGCGACTCTCCAATATGGGCTTCGGAGATGCTCTTCAACAATGATATTGATATGACTTTAAAAAGAGGTTATGATGCAATAACCGGAACGTTTGTTTCTGATGCTGATATTTATGAAGATCCATGGGATTGGGGGCTAGTTGACCCCCCAAATCCATTCTATACTCCGAAAGGTGAATGGATTAAAATACAACTTCCGAATGAAATACATGTGACTGAAGTTTATTTAAAATCAGTTAACAAAAATTCTGGTGCGCCAAAACAATTTGACATTTATGGTTCAACCAATGATGAAGTTTATACCAAATTGAAGATGGTGGATCTAGAAGACGAGGCTGTTGATGACGTCAGTGGTACTTTAATCAAACTAGATACAAGTGCTACATATTCCTATCTGGCGTTAATAATTACTAAAGTTTCAGCTGCTGGTAGTCACACTAACGTGATGTTATCTAGTTTGCAATTTAGAAGCAAAAGAAAAGCAGCAAGCGAGTTCTTTCATGGTAACTTCACCAAGGGTGAGTACATTTCCTGGTCAAACACTACTCTTCAGTTAAGCTTGTTTTGTGGGCTACCTGGTTCCGTAACAGAAGACCACCAATTGCCGGGGGGTGATGATGATGATGATGATGATGCTACGGGCACGGGTTTTGGGGAAGACGACGACGACGATCCCACGAGATTATGCGAGGGTGATCTTCACTTTGATTTCCGAATTAAACCTTTCTTGGTGTTTGAAGATAATACATTTACGTTGACACTTATAAAACTTATGCCTGGGCTCTCGCATGATTCACCGTCACAAATGTATTACGATAGAAATAATTTAGTTGTCAGTGGAGAAAATCAATTCGCAATTTTTATCGAAGAGTACTTTTCTAGTTTTGAGCAAACTGCTGTGGAGATACCGCAGCAATTCCATAGTCATGTAAGGTTACAAAATCTAAGTAACGAATTCCCTTTTGCTGGTGACACGGAAGCCAGTGTCTCTATGTTTAATGACGTTTTTCTTCCCATAGTTGGATACCAACAAGACAACCAAGGAAGAAACGTCTACATCATTGTTGAAGTGTCACCAGAGATGGCTGCTAACTTTAGTGGAAATGTCCAGATGATGACTGATATTTTATATGTAACTTCTCATTCGGGGTCCGACCATGCATGGTTTCAGGTAGATTTATATTGCAGCAAACCCGAATCCATGAGCCAGTCTTTGAGCAACAGTCATTCCCCAAGTCAAAGCTTGTCATTAAGTGATAGCGAGAGCCTGTCGTTGAGCGAAAGTTTGTCCGAGAGTCGGAGTTTGTCGTTGAGCGGAAGTTTGTCCGAGAGTCGGAGTTTGTCGTTGAGTCAGAGCCATTCGCTGTCTTCTTCCGAGTCGTTCAGCAAATCCCAGAGCTTGAGCGAGACGGCATCGGAAGTTCAAATTTGTACGGAGTGCGGTCCTCCGAGAGCAACTGCCACAAGAGTGTATCGTGAAGGCATGGCGCGGTTTGTACAAAGTTGCGACGACAAACAAGTAACAATTGATTGCAGAGATGGCGGAGAGACCTGTACAAATTTTTACACGCGTGTAAGAGATGATGTGAACAATACTTATACATACCACTTGTGCAAAACAGCCGGGCCAAGTTTTGAACTTTCCTTTGATGTGGGCGAAGTCGAAGGTGACACTGGTGACCAAAGGTATCAATGTACAGCACCCAATGGGAGTATAGGGGAGTATGATCCGGTTACTGGAAAGTGTTACATTGACGACTGTAATGCGACAGATGAAAACCCGTTTTTCTGTGAGACTGGAAATGCATTCATTCCTTGCGATTGCACAGAAGACTTTAGGAGTGAATTAATTGAGGGTGGTCTGAAGGGAACACTCATGGAAGGGCAGGTTTTGGGAGGGCGCTATGATCCAGCGTACCCAAGCGTTCCACGAAGCGGTGGAGATTATTCAAATCAAGAAGAAAATGCTGATTTGTGCGTTGCCGCTTGCGATAACAACGCTTACGGAACGGAAGAATGTAAAGCAGCGAGATTTGATTTAAGTACTCTCACTTGCTATCACTTTACTGATACGTCTAATTTGAAACTCGCAGTTCACGAAAGTAGTAATCACATATACTTTAAAGATGATTTAGAAACATTTTGCGCACGAAGTCTAGATGAAGAACTAGATCCGGTTAGTATAAAACATAACTTTGTATTTGACGGAGATTTCTCGAATCTATCGCCAGAACAAAGAACCCTAATGATTGAATCTTTAAAATCTACCGTGGCAAGTCAATATGGGGTGCCATTAAATCAAGTTGTCATAAACTTTTAAATAAACTTGTTCATTTTTTTTGAATATACATTCAATCCCGTTTTAAAATAATATTACAAAACTAATAATCGATGAGAATTTGGCACTTAGTGGTGTGCATGTTTCTTCTCTTATTTAGTCTCGGATATCTCACGTTTCTATTTATGAGAGACGGATCACACGTGGAATTAGATAACATACATAGCATAGAAACCGGTAAAAGACAAATAACAGACATTACAGTGACCCTGGGTACTGGTACCGGGACGGGCACGGGTACCGGCACCGGGACCGGGACCGGGACCGACACCGGGACCGGGACCGACACCGACACCGGAACCGGAACCGGAACCGACACTGTGGTGATTGATGTCCCTGACACCGACCTGGATACGGATGACGCCGACGCGGATGCGGCGGACGCGGATACGCCGGACACGGATACGCCGGACACCGTCACGCTGGATCTAAGCACAAGCCTGTCTGAGTCGCAGTCCAAATCTCTTCCTAGTACCTTA
>Ga0163180_10000115_pt1 | contig 41014 bp, 55 predicted proteins | sample AtlANTMetagenome_2_FD_109647 | JGI IMG/M metagenome (GOLD analysis project Ga0163180, IMG submission 109647) | Marine eukaryotic phytoplankton communities from the Atlantic Ocean - Atlantic ANT 4 Metagenome | ecosystem: Environmental > Aquatic > Marine > Oceanic | place: North Atlantic Ocean...
GACTGGTTGCCCTATCATCTTTAATACTTCCTTTAATTTGGGTGGAGAACCTCTGGTTGAAACACTCGATGATGCGTTACGGACTCTTGCTAATAGTGATATTGAGTACTTATATCTTCCTGAATATTCTACTTTAATTCATGTAGAGAACGAACAAGAAGATCAAACTGAAATTAAAAAAATCTAATGCGTCCTGTTAATAGAGTTGTTATTGTTGGAGGCGGTACTGCTGGATGGTTGACTGCTGCTTACTTATACAACAAGATGTCTTTTCATACTGAGATATTGTTGGTAGATAAGCAAGTTTCTGATCCTATTGGAGTGGGTGAAGCAACCATATTAAATTTTAAACAGTACATGTTTGACTGTGGTTTTAAACCTGAAGAATGGATACCTGAGATAGATGCCACATTTAAATGTGGAATATTATTTAAAGATTGGCAACAAGAAGGTGTTAATTTGTGGCATCCTTTTGCATTCCCAATGTTTGATAACTTAGATACTGATTTATTAAGTTGTTGGACTATGTTCAAGGAGTATGATTATTTTACTCATGCTTGTGCTTTATATCATCCTGGTGTCACAGAGAATAAAGTTGACCCAGAGAACATAGGAACTTATGCATATCATATTGACTGTGGTAAGTTAGTTCGTTGGGTCAGAGGAAAACTTTTAGGAAAAATACAATTAGTTGAACATGAAGTAATATCTGTTGATAGGAATGAACGTGGTGGTCTTAATCATATTACTATAGATACTGGTGAGGAGATACAATCAGATGTATTCATTGATTGTACTGGATTTAAGAGACTGATAGCACCTGAACCTGACAGTGTAGATTGTACAGGTAGATTGTTTTGTGATACAGCAGTCGCTGGTCGTTTTGACTACAGAAATAAAGCAATAGAACAGAATCCATATACAACATGTGCTGCTGTAGAAGATGGTTGGATATGGAAGACACCAACTCAAGAAAGAATAGGATCTGGATTAGTTTTTAATAAATCTGTTAGTGATGTTGATGATGTAAAGCAATCCTTCTCTAAGTATTGGGATGGTAGAGTAACTCCAGATGAGTTAAGAGTATTAGATTGGACTCCATATTATCATAAGAATTTTTGGGTTGATAATGTTGTAACTATTGGATTGTCTGCTGGATTTATTGAACCTATAGAGAGCACTGGTATTGCATTAATATCTTCTGGTGCAATGGAATTTGTAGAGGCATGTCGTGGTAGTTTTTATGATGATTTAATAGTAAAAGGATATAATCATCAAATGACTTCATTCTATGAAAGTTGTATTGATTTTGTTAACATGCATTATGCATATAATAAAAGGAAGACTGGTAAGTTCTGGAAGTATGTTCAGGATACCTATAAACCAAGTGAGAAATTATTGTATTATGAGAATGAGGTATTAAATAATCCAGTTAGACTTCCATCAAATGGAAACTATATGTTTGCTGGAGATAACTGGTCTATGTTCTTATGTCAGATGTTAAATAAGGATGAGATTGAACCTAAACAAAATAAAAAAGTTCCACCTTTTGATGCTGATATATTAGTTAGAGACTTTTTTTGTAATGAACAAGAGAAGCATGTTAAATCTATTCTTCATGCTCAGTTTATAGATCAGTGTCTTATTAAAATACATAAAGGTGAGAGTCTGAATATACCTTACAATGGATAAAGTAAGAGCATATAAAGACTTCCTTACACCAGAGGAAGCAAAAGAATTAACTCAGTGGACTGAGAGTAATTATCATAAAGACTGGTTTATGGACCCTAGGATGGACTCTAAGGGTCTTAAAGATACAAAATTAACTACTAGGTTTGCTAACCCACTAGTTAATTATCAGAATCCTCTTATTGATCCTACCAATATGGATCATGCTAAATGTGTAGTAGCATCATCTCCTGATTTTGAGTATCCAAAACTTTGTTATGATATACAGAATCGTCTTGTAAATACATTTGGGTTCAAAGACTTTGGGTGTTCTCCTGTAGGAAAAGATGGTATAATTACAGAGATAAGTTTTAAAGGAGGAACCATACATCCTCACACAGATCCACCTTGGTTTGAAGGAACCAATACAGTTCATTGTAATTTTATAACACAGAAACCAGACTCTGGTGGTGTTACATATATTGATGGTGAACCTTGGGAGACTGAAGAGACTGATCTACTAATGTATATTGTATCTCAAGCAGAGCATGGGGTAGATGAAATCATTGGTGATAAGCATCGTGTCTTATGGATCTTTAGTTTTATGTTATCACAACAAGACACCTTGAATGTATACTCATGAGCATTGGTAGACAATTTTATCATCCATCTACTAAAGTATTTGTCAACGGAACATTTGACTTACTTCATCGTGGGCATCTGGAACTACTTAACTATGCTAAGTCATTAGGTGACAGAGTATATGTTGGTATTGATAGTGACCGAAGGGTTGCTGAGATGAAAGGTGATTCTAGACCCATATATAATATGGAAGATAGGAAATTCTTTCTTGAAAATTTAAAGTCAGTGCATAGAGTTGCAGTCTTTGATAATGATTCACAGTTAGCAGCAATGGTTGAGTTTATAAAACCTCATGTTATGGTTGTTGGATCTGATTGGAAGAATAAGACTGTGATAGGATCTATGTCTGCTGCTAAGTTAGTATTTTTTGATAGGGTTGGTGATTATGCAACAACAAAAACAGTACAAAGTATTATTGATAGGCGAGACATGTGAAGATAGTTATATCTTTGGTAGTGTAGATAGAATAAGTCCAGAAGCACCAGTTCCTGTTGTAAAACATGAAGAGACTCTTACTGCTCTTGGTATGTCTGAGAATGTTAAGAGGAATCTACAAGCATTTGGAGTTCATGTAACTCATATTACTAATAGAAAATTAATAAAGAAGAAAAGAATAGTTGACATTGCTAGTAAGCAACAGTTGGTTAGGGTTGATTATGATGATCAGGTTGATCCAATAAAACCTGCTGAAGTTAAGATGGCATTCTTAACATCACAGTTTGATGCCATAGTTATATCTGATTATGATAAAGGGTTTGTTAAGATAGAAGATCTCATAACCTTTTGTCAGAATTTTACAGGTCCAGTCTTTATTGATACTAAGAAGAAGGAATTATTCTCAGCACAGAATGTTATCTTTAAAATAAATCAGAGAGAAGCATCTACTTTAAGAGTACACCCTGCGAAGCAGAATTTAATTACAACTGCTGGAGGTCAGGGTGCATGGTATATGGATGAGTTATATCCTAGTGAGAATGTAAATGTATTTGATGTGGTAGGTGCTGGTGATACATTCCTTGCAGCATTATGTGCTGAGTTTTTAAAAGAACATGACATGGAGGCATCAATTAAAATTGCTAACAAAGCATCTGCTATTGCAGTGCAGAACTATGGATGTTATACATTAACACCTAATGATATTAATTCATTATGAAAAAAAGTAAACCTCATTTAGGTGTTAATTTAACACATGACTCTTCTGTATGTCAGATAACCAATGGTGAGATTGATTGGTTCGCTGAAGAGGAGAGATTTAGTAGAGTGAAACATGATAGTTATCCATCTTTAGCTCTATTTAATATGGATATCACTAGTGTAGATAATAAGGTACAGATAGCAGGTTTATTTGAACCTCATAATAAACCGAAGTTCACAATGGATGCAGAAACTTTTAGTATGCAAGTATCTAAAAAATATACTAGTGGTATTGGAGCATCAAAAATTCATAAACAATTGGTACATTATGAATCTTATGCTCAACATCATGTTTATCATGCTGCATGTGGTTTTTATAATTCAGGATTCCAAAGAGCTGGTGTACTTGTTGTAGATGGTATGGGTAATCCTCTTGAAGATAGGGATGATGTACAAGAAGTAGAGAGTATTTACAACTGTTCTTATCCAACTATATTTAAAAGACAATCTACTAATTTTACTCCAATATTTCTTGAAGCAGATAAGATACCATTGTGTTTTGGTATTGGTATGGTATATCAATCACTATCTAATTACTTTGGGTTTGGAGACTTTGGTTCTGGTAAATTAATGGGTCTGTCTTCATATGGTAAGGAAGATCCTAACATAAAATCTTTTCTTCATGATGATGGTACTCTTGTTACAGAATTATTTTATCGTAGTAGGTTTGGTATAAATTTTATACCCTATAATTATGTGAAATACCCGAACGACACAGATGAGTTTATTGATATAGATAGTAAGGATATAAAACAAAAGTTTGCTAATCTTGCGTACAGAGTACAAAAAGATTTTGAAACTTATATGACTGCTTTAATACTAAAGACATTAGATGTTACAGGTGAGAAGAATTTAGTATTAACTGGTGGGTGTGCTTTGAATTGTGTAGCAAACTATGAGTACTTGAAACATCTTCCAGAAGGTGTTAAACTATATGTTGAACCTATATCCACTGATGCTGGAATATCTATTGGACTTGCAAAGATTGATTATTATCATGCAACTATGTCCACAACCAGACATCCATTGAAGACACTATACCTAGGTAAAAAATAACATGGCACGATATTGTTTTGATATTGATGGTACTATCTGTACACCTGGTGAGGGGTGTGGGACATGCCAGTATGAAGGTGCTACTCCTAAGAAGGATAGGATAGAGGCAGTGAACAAACTATATGATGAAGGACACTATATTATATACATGACTGCCCGTGCAATGGGTAGGAATAAAACTAAACCTCATGTAGAAGCAGCGAGAGTTGCGGAAGAGTTATTACAACCACTAACTCAAGCACAATTAAAAATGTGGGGTTGTAAATACCATGAGTTAATCATGGGTAAACCACATGCAGATCACTTTATAGACGACAAAGGAGTCAACGACCATGCCTTTTTCAAAAATTAAATACGTTGAAAAGGGATGGGGTAATGAGAAATGGATTGTAAATTGTCCAGAGTATTGTGGTAAGATCTTATTCTTTAATAAGGGTAAGAGATGTTCATGGCATTATCATCTATTAAAAGATGAGACCTTCTATCTTCAGTCAGGTAGAATACATTTATTTTATGGTCAGACTGACGATTTAGAGCAATCATATACTAGGATACTTGAACCAGGAGATAAGTTCCATGTCCCAAGGAAGATGAGACATCAAATGTATGCTTTAGAAGCCTCTGAGTTGTTTGAATTTTCTACTCAACATTTTGATGAGGATTCACACAGAATTTTTAAAGGTGATTGATGACTAAAATAGTTGCCGATCATCTTACATTTAAAGATTTAATATGGACAAAACCAAAAGCAATAAGTACATCTCAATGTGCTAGTTGTATAGAATGGTTTTGGAATAATGAAGACCTACATCAACAGGGACAGGTATATGGTGGTGAGGATTCAGTTACTGATGGAAGTCTTCATACAAATTTAGATAGGAAGAATACTATACAAGCATATCCAAGTCCTGATGATCCTATATCAGACTTCATGACAGATGTTATGACTGATGGGTGGCATCAATATTCAGAGACACTTCCTACACCACAAGGACAACCAATGTCTTTTAGTGATTATTCTGTTAGGATATATTATAAAGGTCAAGGAAAGTTTTTAGAGCATGTAGATCAATCCGCAGGTCCAAATGTAATTAGAACCTTTGGTATCATTCTTTATTTAAATACGGTAGATGAGGGTGGTGAGACTGACTTCATGGATTATAAAGTTAAAGTTAAACCAGAGGCAGGTAAGTTAGTAATCTTCCCATGCAACTATCTCTTTAGACATGAAGGTACAGTTCCTTTATCAGAGGATAAGTATATCATTACATCATTTTTAAATCTTGGCACATGAATTTAACTAATCCATTTGGTCCATCTATACTTGAATGTGCTTGTCCAGATAAGGTATTAAAAGAATTAAATTCTATTGTAGATAGTACAAGTCAACAGGATCTTCCAAACTTATTAGATAGAGATTTTGAGATTGTATATTTTACTGAGGAGCAGGTTAATGATTCAGGGTTCACCTCATTTATTGGAGAGGTTATACCTGAGTACTTAAAGAGTTGGAATATAAACAGTGCTAATGTGCAGTATGAACCTGCAAGTTTTAGTGAATTATATGTTGACGTATGGGCTAATAGATATTTTAAAGGAGACTTTACTCCACCACATGATCACAAAGGTAATGTCTCAGGGATAACTATACTAATGTTACCTGATGATTCTGATTGGTATGATCTTCATAGTTTAGATTTCATTTGGAACAATGAACATCATAGACCAGAGCAAGAGGTAGGCAAAACATTTATGTTCCCTAACTCATTGTTGCATTGGGTTAACAAAACAAAGTCCGACTCAGAGAGACGGACTTTAAGTTTTAACTTGCAGGTAATCCCTCAAGATATTCAGGGATAGTTTTAAATTTATAATCACCCCATTCTTTTTTAGCACAGGTATATTCTTGATACTTTCTTTTTAAATGGTCAGGGAATGGAACCTCTTCTATCTCTCCACCATACTTATCAACTACCCATTGGGCAACTTGTGCAAAACTTACTGGGTTACTTGTACCTAGATCATAGAATCCAGATTCTTCTTTATCATTCTCAAGAACAAGATTTACTACATCATCTACACATACAAAGTCTCTTAGGAATTTATCAGAACCTTCAAAGAGTTTTAGTTTACCAGTCTCTTTTATTTGTTTTGCAAATTTAGTTACTGGACTTGCTTGATCTCCTTTATGGTCTTCACCAGTTCCATATACATTATAGTATCTGAACACCTGTATTAATTTAAACTCATCTATATGATCTTGAATCCAATAGTCTATAGTGACTTTAGATAAGGCATAGTAGTTTAGTGGATTGATCATGTCAGATGTCTTGCCATAGACAGATGCTGATGAGGCATACAGGATGGGGATCTGATGTTCTATTGCTTTTTTACATAACCATATACTATATTCTACGTTCCAAGCCTGTAGTGCTTTAAGTATGGTGCATGTTGTATCTGTTATTGCTCCTTGATGTATGATTAAGTCTACCTCTTCCCATTTATTAAAGTTACTTTTAAAATACCATGCTCCTTGCTGATCAATCTCTATAACATCTTCACCCTTATCCCTTAATGTATTAAGGAAGTGCCTACCAATGAATCCTTGAGTCCCAGTAACAATAATCATTTTTAAATTCTATTTAGGCATTTTGCCAATATTCTAACACATAAATAGTTTTACTGCAAATTATACGATAGGATATAGCCAATGTCTTTTGGATCATTAGCAAATGTAAGGCCAACTTTGGCGAAGAAGAATCAACTATTATATACCGCCCCCGCAGGTGATTTGGTAGAGGGTAGAGTCTCTTGTACCAATCAAACTTCTGCTAGTATACGAGTGAGAGTTGGACTCTCTACTGGTGGATTAGATGTTTTTAATACGAATGGATATGTTGTTTTTGAAGAAGAGATACCATCAGGGGAATATTTTGAATCAGAAATGGTATCTATTGCCAACGGACAAAGTGTAATAGTTCGTTCTACTGATACTCAATCAGCATTTACTTTTGTTGGAGAGTCAAGTCCCGACAAACAAGAAGCAGGAATCATAGCACAAGGTTACTCAAGCGATCCTAATATGAGTGATCTTCTGCATACATTCCCTGCAGGTAAAAACTTTAAAGGTAATCTATTTGTATGTAACAAAGCAACCTATGATTCAAAGGTAAGGGTTGGTCTTGGTACTACTTCTACTGATTATCTTGAGTATAACTATGAAGTCATGAGGAAGAACACTCATGTTCGTAGTGATATTACAGGTAAACCTAATGACTTAATGTATGTTAGGTCTAATGCTGATGTTAATATAACACCACATACTATTAGTAACGCAATCTATGATCCTGTTGTAGGTATCATGACTGTTACTATTGCTCAACATGGTTTCACTGCAAAGGATCATGTTAGATTTAAAGATGGAGCAATAACGTTTAGATGTGCTCAAGATGATTACTTAAGTGATCACTCATATCCTAGACCATCTGATCCTATCAGTGGTAAGTGGTTAAAGATTCAGGATATTCATACAGATTCTTTTGCGGTTCAAGTTTTAAAAGTTAATGGAGTTGGAGCAGGAGCACCTCAGTCTAATGTCACTGGTCATAAATTCCAGAGTTCACTGACTCAAGGACTTGAAAGAAGTTATGGTCCTGTTAACTTTGTTCTTACAGGTAAGTTTGTAGAGTATACACACTTCTTTGGTTCCGTAGGTATTGGATCTACAGTCTCAGCATGTAATGCTTACGTTAAAGAAGGTCTTGGTATTGGTATTACTGATCCAGGAGATAAAGCACTTAATGTTATAGGTGACACACAACTATCCAAGGTAACCGTCACAGATGACATCCACATAGGTGGTAACGTACAAACTATTGGTGTATCTACCTTTGCTGGTACTGTAACCTTCCAAGGTGGTACTGTAAACACTGGTGTTGGTACAGAGAACGCAGTTGTTCTTGATGCCAACGTTAACTCAAACATTACTCCAGGTGTTGCTAACTCCTTTGACTTAGGTCAAGATTCTAAGAAGTGGAGGTATGTATACTATGCTGATACACTTAGAGGTAATCAGATTGATTTAAGTAATGGTACTACTGGTATCGCAACTATCGGTGTTGGTTTTGCTGCTACTACAACTCAAGCAATCATTGGTGCTGCTAACACAGCAGTCATGGCATACGGTGACCTTGCTGCTGATGGAGACCTAATAATTAAAGGTGAGGTAGGGATTGGTACAACAACTTTATCTCAATTATCATATGATTCAACCATTGATGAATTAGTATTCCGTCACAAGTCTCTGAATAGGAACGTACCTATTTGGGGTCCTGATACTAACTATCAAGTAATAAGTTCTAATACTACTATTGCATCATGGACAACAGCAATGTGTGATACTGATAGTGGTGGTACATTCACTCTTACTTTACCTGCGGCTCCAGTACAAGGGGATAGGGTTAAGATTATGGATTACAGAAGGAACTTTGATGCTGCTGCATTAACTATTGCTAGGAATGGTAAACCAATTATGGGTGATGCTGCAGACATGACAGTTAATACTGAAGGTGCTGCTTTTGAACTATTGTTTTGGGATGACACTAATGGTTGGCTAGTTACTAACATCTAAGGTATACTGTATTTCTAAATACATTTTTATACTGTAGATATGTCCAAGAATTTTGCTGTCTATTCTAAAGAAGGATGTCCATATTGTGACAAGATAGAACAGGTATTAAAACTGTCTAACTTAAGTTACGTTACTTATAAATTGGATCAACACTTCGACAGTAAAGCATTCTATCAGGAGTTTGGGGAAGGATCTACCTTCCCTCAAGTAGTATTAAACGGTGAGAAACTTGGTGGGTGTAGAGATACTGCAAGATATTTAAAAGAAAATAGTATTATTTCTTAGCAAGATCAAAGAGGAATTCGTGAATATATTTCTCTGCGAATTCCTTGTCGTAATAACTTTTTAAAATACCTAAAGCAGGATCTGTACCTGCTAGATGCTTGTCGTACTGACCCTGTAATTCTCTAGCGTTCTCACGTCTAGGTTTTGCCATCATTTTTAGGTATCTTTTAAGGTATAATTCTAAATCCTTTAAGTATTCTTCATAGAAGTTTGTTTTATCAGATTTAACCCAAAGTTTTTTAGAAAAGAATTTATTAAGATCGTAGATATTAGATGTGTTTTTAGACCTATTGGGTTGATCTCCTAGGTGTTTGTTGATATACTGGTCATTATATACGTAATCATTCTGTAGAGGATGGAAGTCTATAGTGCCAAAGAATCTTCTGCCACCAGCATTTACAAACTCTGTTCCAAAGACGGGGTTTATCAGTGTCCAATCTGGATAGATGACTAATGATTCTGCAACGAACTTATCTTTTAAGTTTAGTTCGCATAGTCTTATTCTTCTTAACCAACCACTCTTCCATACATAAGATTTAATACTAGTTCCTTCACTACCTACCTCTGCTTCTAACCATTCTGGTAGAGGTAATTCAGTAAGATTATAGTCTCCGTATTGGAACGTACCAAACTGTAGACATTTAAATAAAGTATCTTTTACACTCATTACAAGTTCTAATTTAAATCAAGTATAACATATTTAGCATGAAAGTAGTAGCGTTATTCTCTGGTCATGAAGCATCCGCTGTGGTGCTAGAGGATGGTGTTGTCAAAAATTATTTTAGAGAGGAGAGATATAGTAGGAAGAAACATGATAGTGGGATAGAATATATCTATCAGATGATATTAGAATCTGATCCAGATTATATTATTCTCAGTACTAACTATGATGAGGATGAGAAGAGAGAGTTAATACGTAAGGTCAATCCGAGAGTTAAGTTTATAGAGACAAAAGAATCTGTACACCATTTACATCATGCTTCACTTGCTTTTTATAACAGTGGGTTTGATAAGGCATTGGTTGTAGTAATTGATGCTTGTGGTGGAGTGGTTGGTGATGATGAGTATGAGGGTGAGAGTATTTACTTTGCAAGTTATCCATGTAAGTTTACTCCAGTGTATAAAAACAATTGGACTAGTGATAATGTTATACATGATCCTAACATTGGGAATCTTTATAACACTGCTGCGTTAGCAATTGGTCAGACGATTGATGACTGTGGTAAAGCAATGGGATTATCATCGTATGGCAATAGAATTTTTGAGATTAAATTCACACTTGATCGTGTCAATAATTATTTTCAAGAGTGTCCAGACTTTAAAGACGTTATGATGGGTGGGAGAGATAGATATCATATTGATATTACTAAAGATAACTATCAAAAGTTTGCAGACTATTGTTGTGAGGTGCAATGGCACTGTCAAGAGAAGGTATGTGCCTTAGTTGATAAGTATGTTAAACAACATGGTGTAAAGAAGGTTTGTCTTAGTGGTGGGTATGCAATGAACATTCTTACTAACTACCAACTCATAAAGAGATTCCCAGAAATTGAGTTTTACTTTGAACCTTTATGTGATGATGGCGGTAACTCTATAGGTGCTGCCATGTATGCTTACAGAAAACTCACTCAAGATATGACTGTTAAACCTATAACTACTACAGCACATCATGGTATTAGTCATAAGACTGATCTAATTGATGGAGAATATGCTGAGGCAAAGGACATTGCTCGTTTATTGTATATGAATAGGTCAGTAGCAGTCTTTAATGGTCAGGCAGAGTCAGGACAACGTGCTCTAGGTAATAGATCTATCTTATTCAATGCTCTTAATCCTTATGCTAGAGACATTGTAAATAGAATTAAGAAGAGAGAATGGTATAGACCATTCGCTGCCATAGTATTAGAAGAGGATGCTCATCTATATTTTGATGATGTTATACCTAATCCATACATGACAGTGTGCTTCCCAGTTAAGACAGATCTAATTCCTGGAGTAACACATGTTGATAAAACATGTAGAGTACAGACAGTAAGCACTGGACATCTTTATGATCTCTTGCTAGAATTTAAACGACTAAGTGGTCACGGCATATTACTTAATACAAGTTTTAATCTTGCTGGTGAACCATTGGTTGAAACACCTCAACAAGCTATCATTACTCTCTGTGGCTCTGAATTAGATTATCTTTGGTTCTACGAGACTAAACAACTACTATGACAGAAGAGCAAGATGGAGAAGAAAAGTCTCTAAATAAAACTAAGAGCGAATCCATTGAGATTAACAAGGGATTTGAGTTAATGTTACGTCATCGTAACAGGAGGGGGAATCAACGTAAACCTAAAACATTTCAAATAATGTTTGGCAAAGTTGTCTCTCTATTTAAACGAGAGATACGTTTGCAATTTGAGTTCAGTATTGACATCAAAAAAACAAAGTAATTCTCGGAGTAAGCAAATGGAAATGACCATAGTAACCTTGACGCTGACAACAACAGTGTCCTTACTTGCACTCTTGGTAGGAGGTATGATAGGATGGATGGCAAGGCAGCATTCTTATGAAAGCACCCCTCAGTATATGTGGACTCACCCTGAGATGTTAGATGAGAATGGTAATTTGGTTCCTGATGAAATTGTAGCAGTTCGATTTGAAAATTATGACACCACAGAAGACAACGACGAAGAAGACTAAAACTATTGATGATCTTCCTGAGTTGCAACCAAATCCATTCATGCATGAGATTTTGGATTTGGCATCTAAACAAAGGAGTACTACTTTAAAAGCAGAGGTTCTTAAGAAGTACCGATGCGATCCGTTAGTCACTATTCTTATCTGGAATTTTGATGATACGTGTAAGTCTGTACTCCCTGAGGGAGAAGTTCCTTATTCTCAACCAGATGAGCAGACACCATTTGATGATACTTTATCTTCATCAATGAACAAGGCAGCAAACTCTGACTATATGCCTGATGAAGCAGTAAGAAATAAACATACATCAATTCGTAAAGAATACCAAAACTTCTACAATTATTTGCAGGGTGGTAATCCAGGTCTGTCAGGTCTTCGTAGAGAGACAATGTTTATTCAGATGCTTGAGGGTCTTCACCCTAAAGAAGCAGAGATTATGGTATTAGTTAAGGATCATCAACTTCAGAAGAGATATAAACTCACCTTAAGTATTATACAGACTGCTTATCCAGATATTACATGGGGTGGTCGTTCATGAGCATTACGTTGTTACATGAAAATTGTCCTCTAACTGCAGCAGATGATAAGAAGTTACCTTACACTGCATATGTTATAACATATAAACTTGAGGGTAAAGAAGTACATGATCTTGCAATAGCAAATAAAGAAGTGGATTTATTTGATCATTACTATGACAAATATAAGAAAGACTTCGTGACTTTTAAACAAGCAGGTGGTATAGCAAATCCAAAGACATGGTATCCTGCTGGACAAGAACCAAAAAAACCTAAGAGAAAGAGAAAAGACTAATGGCAGAAGGATTTGGTGGTAGCGGACCAAGTAAAGCTACAGTGGTAATCAACGACGATGAAGTTCAAAAACTTCTAAAGGATTACAAAAAGATTAAAAAGTATATGAAGTCTACTCTCTATGAGGTAAAACTTATGGAAGGTACAGAAGATAAAGTCAGCAAACTCCTAGAAGAATATGGTGGCGATCTAGATGAAGATTGACACCCAAGGGATGAGTGGTCCTGCTGACCCTAACTATAAAGGGAGACCTTTAGCAGAGCAGCAAGAGAACCTTCCCAAAGCAATCATGACACCTAAGAGATTGTTTACTGAGAGTTATGTTAAGGAGATGAAGATCCTTATTAATGAAGTGTTAGACGAGCGTGAACATAAGAAGAGAATGGCAGGAGCATATGATGATGTAAAACCTTTACCACCATCATACTTTGATACTAAACACTTCCAATATCCTATTGGAGAAGATGAACCACCTTATGTAGATTGGACTCAATGAATTACAAAGACTCTGGTGTAGACATTGAAGCAGGTAATGCTTTTGTAGAAAAACTTAAAAAGAAAGCACCTTCCATTGGTGGATTCAATGGTATGATGCAGGTTCCTTCTGGTTATGAGGAACCTGTTTTAGTATCTGGCACTGATGGAGTGGGTACTAAGATTAATATTGCAGAAGTATCTGGTGACTGGACAACTATTGGTATAGATCTGGTTGCTATGTGTGTCAATGATGTGATTACATGTGGTGCTAAACCATTACACTTCTTAGATTATATCTCTACTAAAAAGTTAGATGATAGATTAGATGACATAATGGATGGCATTCTTAAAGGATGTGAGTTGTCAAAGATGGAACTGTTAGGTGGTGAGACTGCTGAACACGGTAGATTTGCTAGAGATATTGATCTAGCAGGATTTTGCACTGGTATTGTAGAGAAGACGGAGATAGTTGATGGTAGTCTTATCAAAGAAGGTGATGTAATCATTGGGATAGAGAGTAGTGGGTTGCATAGTAATGGATACAGTTTGATTAATGATATGTTATGGAGACATAAGATAAGATGGGATGATACTCCTGAGTTACTTACCCCCACTAGAATCTATGCACCATTAGTACAGTATCTTTTAGATGAGATACCTGTCTTAGGCATGGCACACATAACAGGTGGAGGAATTCCTGGTAACTTACCACGTTGTATTCCAGATGGTCTAGCAGCAGTGGTAGATTATAATTCTTGGAATCTTCCAGAGATATTTGGTAAGATTATGCTTGCTGGTGAGATACCAGAAGAAGATATGAAGACTACCTTTAACTTAGGTATAGGTTATTGTTTAGTAGTACCTACAGAAGCAGTTGCTGAGACTCATTGTATTATTCATGAGTATGGATATAAGTCTTGGGATATTGGGGAGGTTGTATGCGTTTAGCAGTACTATGTTCAGGTAATGGTTCAAACTTTGAGAATATAGTTAGAGTTTGTACTCAAGATCAGGTTGTGTTAATGATACACAATAAGAAAGAGTGTGGTGCTGCTAGAAGAGCAGACAAACTAGGTGTTTCTCATTGTCATATAAAAATGACGGATGAGGATCAAATCATTCAGTTACTTCAAGCATGGCGTGTTGACCTTGTAATTCTTGCTGGTTGGATGCGAGTAATCTCAACAGATTTTATCAAAGCATTCCCTAAGACTATTATAAATGTTCATCCTTCTTTACTACCTAAACATAAAGGATTACATGCAGTTCAACAAGCCATAGATAGTAATGAATCTCATACTGGATGTAGTGTTCACTATGTCACTGAAGAACTAGATTCAGGAGAAGTTATCTGTCAATCAAGAGAGATACCTATTCGTCCTGAAGATACTGTTGATACATTGAGTCGCAGTATTCAAAAAGAAGAGCATCGCATTTTACCTATTGCAATCCAACATGTTAAGCGAGAGATCCAGGCTAGAACTTACCGACATATGCTGTCGGATTAGAACCACAGATGGTGTACCAGTTACACTACAAGAAAGAATTTGGATGAATAAATTGATTGAATCAAATAAAGTTGCTAAACAACTTGTTGTGTCACTGCTATGTGTAGATGAAATTGAGATAGATGTGTAAACCGTATCACGTTATACAAAACTACTTGCATAAATAGTTGAAATGTGTTACTATTAACACATCGTTCATCCAATGATAGAAGTCGCACTATTAGCATCTCTCCTTGCTGATCACAACGCTTCCCACTGGGAAATGTCATGTTCAGAATGGAACCGCAACAGAATAGAGATACTCAGCGATGAGAATCTTAACTCTGATGCTCACGAGTACCTAATAGATTACCTCCGTACAAAAGTCGAAGGTAGATGTGATGCTTTTATCTTAGGACGCAAGTAAGCCGACTCGGAACGGAATCGTTCATCCCATGTTTCATCTAGCAGTTATCGCAACTACTTTTTCTTGCATCGACGCTCAGATTCTTTTAGATAAGATGAATGAGTTTAAGATTGAGGAACAGACACGAGCTGAAATGATCAGCGTCGTGATAGAAGAGACACCTCATTGTGAGTGGGACGCAAAAGCCGACTAAAGGAACGGAATTAAAAACCCCAACTACTTTAGGAGTAAACCCAATGGCACAAGTCACATACCGTGGTGTTAAGTATGACACCAATGATCGCAAGCAAACAGTACAGTCTAAGTCAGAGATGACTTACCGTGGTGTTAAGTTCAACAAAGAACTTGCTTCTGCTTAAGCGAACACTTGCATACGCATACGCATAAGGTGGGGTGTCCCCACCTTTTTTGCTTTTCATTTCCATAAAAGTCGGAAAAATTATCGCAGGTATTTTTCGACCTATAAGTTTTTTTAATAGGCATAAATATTTGTTAAAATATCTTGAAATTCAGACACATTTTGTATAAATAAAATTGTAGAACGGGAGAACACAATGCTTCAAAACCCCACTATATTATTGTAAAAAAAGTAAACACTTAACATGAGGTCATCAATGCACAATCTAATTTCCTATAATCAATTAGCAGGTTGGGATAACATCCATCCAGAAGTACAAGAAGAAACCAACGATGCGATAAACGATTATTTTCAGTGCCTAGTCGAGTGTGATGACAATGAAAGCGTATGCAAGCGGATCTGTCTAGAGACGCATCTCTAGCACGTCCAACAATCTAAAAAAAGAATATTGAAAAGGGAGGGGTTTACACCCTCCCTTTTTTAATATATAATACCAATTATATAATAGGAGGCAAAATGGGTATGTTACACATGAGAGAACAACTGCTTAGAGCAGTGCTTGCTCATGCTAATGGAGAGATTGCCAAGCACAAAGCAAACGTTGAAGTTTATCTAGAACATCCTGCAGGTATTGGAGAGCATTCTGATATAACTGAAGCAATTCAGGTAGAGTTAGATAAGATCTCTAGGTATCATGATCAGATTGAAGTGATCAATAAGTACTTCAGAGCACCGAGTGAGAAATAATGGAACCAAATAGAGGTAAGTTAAAAGTATTGGTCATGGCTCTTAAAGAGATCGTGGAAGAATTAGAGTCAGAAGTTTATTCTGACACAGATCAATACAATAAAGCTGCAGCAGCATTTTCTTCTGTAGATCCAAACCAAACTTATGATGAGGCATTCTCTGATGACGATGGATACCCAGATTAATACCTATCATAAGTATTTAAATTTACCTTTTACTATCTCTCCGTTACCTAATTTTAGTCAGCAGGGAGATAAGGTATTACATTATTATATTAATGACTATCCATTCTATCCTATGGAAGATTGGTTTAATGATCTTGGTCTTACTCTATTCATAAAGGAAGTATTTTATACACCACCTGGTGGTAAGATACCTATTCATACTGACCATGCAAGTTATACTAATCATGCAAAGATTAATATGACTTGGGGACCTGACCAAGGCGTGACACAATGGTGGAAGTCTGATAAAGTAGTGAAGAAATCATTCCAAGGTACTGGTCAGTACACCAACGAGCAACATCATAACTTGTGGGCAAACGAAGAGGATTGTGAACTTCTTTATGAAGCGAACACTAATCGTCCTAGTCTAGTTAATGTGGGAGTCCTACATGGGACAAGTAATCCTACATCACAAGGAAGATGGACTCTATGTTTTGTTCCTGTTAATCAAGCAGGTCAATTTCTCCATTGGAATTCCGCACTTGAAATTTTTAAAGATTACTTAGATGAAGGATGAACTTTTAACCAGACTTAAAGAGTCTGCCTATAAGAAGGGTGAGTATACTCTTTCTTCAGGTAAAACCAGTGAGCATTATGTTAACTGTAAACCTGTTACATTGACTGCAAGAGGACTAACTCTCGCTTCCATGATGATTCTAGAACATGTTGATACTCCTGTAGTAGCAGGTCTTACTCTTGGTGCTGATCCTTTAGTCTCAGGTGTTGCTGTTTGTTCTGCTTTAGATATGAAAATGGTAGATGCTCTCATAGTTCGTAAAGAACCTAAGGGACATGGAACAGGTGCATGGATAGAAGGACCAGAGTTTCCAGAGGGAACTAAGGTAACTGTATTGGAAGATGTAATCACAACAGGAGGTTCTGCAATTAAAGCAGTCAAACAACTCCGTGATGCTGGTTACGAAGTTAAACGTGTCGTATCTATTGTAGATAGACAGGAGAATAGTGAGGCAGATACTGCTATGAAATTGGCAGGTCTAGAACTTAAAAGTCTCTACACATTAAAAGATTTTATTGATGAAAACTAAGATTATTCCTGTCTCTGTCACTCCTGACGCAGAGAAGAGCATTGCATACTGTGCTCGTGTGAGCAACCCCAAGAATCAAAACAGTGAGTCCTTTGAGGGTCTTCTTAAGTATTGTATTAAACATCAGCACTGGAGCATCTTTGAGCATGCTTTCATGACTGTTGAGATCAATACATCATTAGCAATTGCTACTCAGATATTAAGACATAGAAGTTTTACTTTTCAACAATTCTCTCAACGTTATGCTGATAGTACAGCACTACAGTTGAGTATTCCTACTCCAGATCTACGTAGTCAGGATACAAAGAACAGACAGAACTCTATTGATGATATTAATCCTCGTGATAAAGCATACATGGAGGCAACTATTGAGAAGCATTTTGATGATGCTCTTGACCTATACAATAGTTTACTAAAGCAGGGTGTTGCTAAGGAGTGTGCTAGAATGGTACTACCTCAAGCAACTCTTACTCGTTTGTACATGACAGGTAGTGTCCGCAGTTGGATTCACTACATTGATCTACGATCTGGTCATGGAACACAGCAAGAACATAAAGAAGTCGCAGAACATATTCGTGACATCTTTGTTGGTGAGTTCCCAATTATTTCTCATGCATTAGGGTGGACTGATGGCAATTTATGATGATGTAAAAATCACTATCAATTTAAATGAGTTGGTAGAGATCAGAGCGAAACTTATTACTCAAGGTGAGGATTACTCAAAAGAAGTATGTAAAGGTGAATACTTAGATGGAAATGATATAGATAGAATTGCATCTGAGTTAAGAGAAACACTTACTTGGGATACTCTTTATTACATGGTAGATGGTGCGATACTAGATTACTTGGGTCTAAAAGATCCAAAGCGTCCTAACTATGGCGAGACAGCAGGGGATGAACCTGCTGCTACCTTCGAGAAAGAGCAGAGAGCAAGACAGAAATATTTTAAAGAGAACTTTGACATGGTTGATCTAGAAGGTGGATCATGGACGATACAAGTACCAATGAGGAAAAAGTAATGGCAACCTATCCTGTAGTCAATACGGAGACTGGAGAACAGAAAGAAGTTGTAATGAGTGTTCATGACTGGGATCAATGGAAGACTGATAATCCTCAATGGACTAGAGATTTTTCTGATCCAAGTACATGTCCTGGTGTTGGTGAAGTTGGAGAGTGGAGAGATAAATTACACAACAAACATCCTGGATGGACTGAGATTCTTAAGAAGGCTGAGAAGGCAGGGGGTATACAAGGTCGTTTGAACAAAGTGAATAAGACTTAATGAATTATATTCAGGCAACTTATAATGATGTCGTTGATCTTTTAGTTAAGAAGAATATTGTCTGTATACATCAAGGTAGAACAGAGGCAGGACCAAGAGCGTTAGGTAATAGATCTATCCTCTATGATCCTAGAGATTCTGAAGCACAGAAGAAGGTTAATGATGCTAAAGGTAGACAGTGGTGGAGACCCTTCGCTGCCAGTGTTCTTGCGGAACATAGTGCTGAATGGTTTGAGATGTTAAGTCTTAAAGAGAGTCCTTATATGATGTATGCTATACCTGTTAGAGAAGATAAGAAGGAGTTGATACCAGGAGTTATGCATGTTGATGGAACATGTAGGATTCAAACAGTTACAGAGGATCAAAACTATCACTACTATCATCTCATAAAAACTTTTTATGATGAGACTGGTATACCTATGTTGTTTAATACATCACTCAATCTTGCAGGTAATGTTATATGTCATACGATTTATGATACCTATGAGATGTTAAGTCAATCTTCTATGGAGTATGTGTATGAACCAGAGCAGAATAAGATTACTCATCTTCCTAGTGTAACTAATATGGCAGGTCAAACATGTTTGTCTTAGGTGTTAATATATCACATCATCCATCGGTCTGTTTATTAGATGATGGGGAGATAGTATATTATCTTGAAGATGATAGGTTGAACAGAGTTAAAGAAGAAGATTGGCCTCTTGATGCTGCGATGCAATGTCTAACATTCATTCGTCAGTATACAGATCATGTAGATCATATAATTTTTTGTTCTTACATTAAGAATAAGTGGTGTGATTTTCGTGATGACCTCACGATGATTCAAGTAAAAAAGAATTTAAAATTGTATGGTATAACTTATGATGAAGAACACTATCTAAAAGAACATCATTTATTTCATGCATGTTCTGCATTTTATTGTTCACCCTTTGATGAGGCAGCAGCATTAACCTGTGATGGAGGAGGAGCACCTGTAAATATGGTGGTTGATAATAAAGAGGTGGAGAGTATGTATTACTTCTCTGGTAATAATATAGATACGATTCATAAACATCATGGTCATTATGATCCAGATTTTCATGATGCAACTCTAAGAGTTAATGATAAACTTGCTATCACTCATAGTTTATCTGTTGGTGGTATATTTAATCTTATGACTGGTATATTAAAACTGGGTAGTGCTGGACAGACTATGGGTGTATCTCCTTATGGTAAAGTGGATGATTACCCTGAGAACTGGTTCTATTACGATCATGATGCTGCTATTTGGGTTACAGACAATGATAATTTAATAGATACTTGTAGACGTGTATTAAATTGCTCTAATTTTGATCCAGAGTTTGCAAAAGATTCTGAATATCAGTTGCCAGCACCTTCCTTTGAGGATGCATCTAATGTTGCAGCTAAATGTCAATTGGAGACAAGAATGCATACAATCAGATTAATAAAACAACTGCTGGATAAAACAGACACTAAAAATGTCGTTTTATCTGGCGGTTATTTTCTGAACTGTGTAAATAACTATCACTATATTAAGGAGTTCCCTGAGATTAACTTCTATGTTGATCCATGTGCTCATGATGGTGGTACTGCTATAGGTGCAGCATTTTATGTGTGGCATCATCTTTTGAATAATACACAACGTCACCCAATAACATCTCTATTCCTCGGATAAACCAAGTATGACAAGAAAAAGAAGGACTAAAGAAGATCAATTAGTTGGAGTCGGAATGACTGCCAAGCAAAGAAGAAGAAAGAAACCTATCAATGCAGATCTCATGAGAGAGATCGAACCATTGACAGACAATCAAGAGAATCTGTATCGTTGTTATAAAAACAACCAGAACATCGTTGCTTATGGTTGTGCTGGTACAGGTAAAACATTTATTACACTATACAATGCACTAGTAGATGTATTAAATCCTAGTACACCTTATGAAAAGATCTATATTGTTAGATCTCTAGTTGCTACTCGTGAAATTGGTTTTCTTCCTGGCGATCATGAAGACAAGTCCTTACTTTATCAGATACCATACAAGAATATGGTTAAGTATATGTTTGAGTTAGAATCTGACTCTGACTTTGAAATGTTATACGGTAATTTAAAGACTCAAGGTACTATAAGTTTTTGGTCAACATCATTCCTTAGAGGTACAACTTTAGATAATGCTATCATTATTGTGGATGAATTCCAGAACTTGAATTATCATGAACTTGATAGTATAATTACAAGGTCTGGTGAGAACACCAAGATCTGTTTTTGTGGAGATGCTTCACAGTCTGACCTAACAAAAACAAACGAGCGTAATGGTATCATGGATTTTACAAAGATCCTTAGAATCATGCCATCATTTGATTTTATTGAATTTGGTATGGAAGATATTGTACGTTCAGGTCTCTGTAAAGAGTACATAATGGCAAAACACAGTATGGGTATGTAATGTTTGAACATGTTGAACTTGATCTCCCCAAGTTATCAAGGGAAACTATAGATGGTGTTCGTTATTATTCGGTTCCCGATGAAGATGAATTACTTAAATTAGTATCCATAACTTCGGTAACTAGTCATCATAACAAAGATATATTTGTTAATTGGCGAAAGAAAGTAGGTGATGCTGAGGCAGATCGCATTACTAGACAAGCAACTAGTCGTGGTACAGATACGCATACTCTTACTGAGGCGTATCTGTATAACAAAGAGTTGCCAGAGGTACAACCTCTATCACAAATGCTTTTTAAGATCTATAAAAGTGAGCTAAATAAAATATCTAGAGTTCATTCTTTAGAAGGTTCACTTTACAGCAAAGAACTTGGAATTGCTGGTACTGTGGACTGTATCGCAGAATATAATGGCGAGTTAGCCATAATAGATTTTAAGACATCTAAAAAACCTAAACCAAGGAAGTGGGTCGATCACTACTTTGTACAATGTATGGCATACGGTTGTATGTTATATGAATTGACTGGCATTGCCGTCAAAAAACTTGTCATTATTATGGCATGTGAAAATGGTGAATCTATTGTTTATGAGGAGTATGACAAGAAGAAGTACATTAAACTACTCACAGAATATATTCGAGAATTTATTCAATCAAAAATCGAGGGCTATGCCAGCTAAACTAGACAAAGAGTTTGAAAAGGCACTGGAGAAAAAGTTTTTTTGTCCTGCAAAATTTGCACAAGAGATTGAGACTCTTGTCAAGGACAATGCTAACATGAACTATATTGAAGCGATCATACATTTTTGTGATCAGAACAGTATAGATCTAGAATCAGTACCAAAGTTAATCTCCAAACCACTGAAGGAAAAGATTAAGTTCGATGCAACTGAACTAAACTTTTTAAAACGCACTTCCAGAGCGAAATTGGTTTTTTAATTCCAAAAAAGTCGGAAAATTTATCGAGGGCATTTTTCACGAAATACCCCTTTCATTATTATGACACCATTTGAAGTATATAAAACTTATTTGGCTTTAAAGAATCATTTTACTAAAGATAATTATGACTATCACAAATATTGTGGTAAAGTCAGAGCATCTTTACAATCATTCTATAAAAGGAAAGATCGTTTTTGGTTTGAGAAGTTGAGTAGGCAAAAAAGTGAAAAAGAGGTAATTGACTTCTTTGTCTCTAATTTTGTATCTTCGGGAGATCCTCAAAGATTATGGATTGGTGATATTATCAGAGAAGGTGAAAAAACCTATATTTTGTGGAATGGTAAAATTCAGTCTTTGGCATATTTGTTCAAATCCGAGGTAGAATCTGTTATTTCAATAAAAGACTTCAATGAGACTTTTCAGGTAAATGGGAGTTCTCATCCATTACTACTAAAAGAGCATTTACAAGGAAATCTGTCATTAGAGACAATGGTAATACTTAATCGAATATTGGGTTATAAAAAAGATTATGATAAAAAACTTAAAGATCCCGTTTGGCAATTAGTTTCTAAGAATATGAATAAGTATGAATCTTTCCTAAATATTGATGTATTTAAGTTTAAGAAAATCTTGAAGGAGAGCATTTTATGAACTTTTTTGACTCCGATGTGGTACGTGCAGAAGTTGCACATATAGCAGAATTGCAAGAAGATCTGTATCAGAGTGCATTTAAGTTTTACTCTATGGATAAAGAAGAGAAACTTAAGCACGTAGAATTAATATCCACATTGTTGGAGAAGCAAAGGGTTTTATACACTAGATTGACCTTATCAGACGATCCTGCTGCTAAACAGATGAAGGATAACATTATGGCATCTGCTAAAATGATGGGATTGCCTGATGACATTGACATGTCAGTAGTTTTTGCTAATATGGAGAAGATGATAAATCAGATGAAGAATCAAGTTCAATAATTGACCAATCATGGCAATTGCATTATACTGTAAGTATCCTGCAGCAATTGCCTTAAAAGGATACACACAAGCCGAATACAATTAATACGAGGAATACGTATGTCATTTGCTAATTTAAAAAAGCAATCATCTTTAGGTTCTCTTACCCAAAAGTTGGTAAAAGAAGTTGAGAAGATGAACAGTGGTTCTGGAAATCAGGACGAAAGACTCTGGAAACCAGAGATGGATAAAACAGGTAATGGTTATGCTGTTATCAGATTCCTACCTGCTCCAGACAATGAAGATCTACCTTGGGTAAAAATGTACTCACACGGGTTCCAAGGACCAGGTGGATGGTATATTGAGAATTCTTTAACTACCATTGGTGGTAAAGATCCAGTATCTGAGCATAATAGAGAATTATGGAATAGTGGTAATGAAGACGACAAGGCAATTGTTCGTAGACAGAAGCGTAAGCTTTCTTACTATGCTAACATTTATGTCGTAAAAGATCCTGCTAACCCTGCAACAGAGGGTAAGGTGTATCTTTATAAATTTGGTGCAAAGATCTTTGATAAGATCATGGCAGCAATGCAACCAGAATTTGAAGATGAGTCACCTATCAATCCATTTGATTTTTGGCAAGGTGCGGACTTTAAGTTAAAGATTCGCAAGGTTGATGGATATTGGAATTATGATAAGTCAGAATTTGCAGCTCCTGCTCCATTATTGAAAGATGATGATGCAATGGAAGCAATTTGGAAGACTGAATATTCACTTCAGGCATTAGTCGCTGCTGATCAATTCAAGTCTTATGAAGATTTGAAGAAACGTTTAGACTATGTTTTAGGCGTTAAAAAAGCACCTGCTCGTGTAGACGTAGAGGTGCGTGATGAAGATGATGCTCGTGGTTCTTATAAACCAGACTTCGCTTCTCGCAAAGTAGCAGAAGAGGCAGTATCTGCCGCTCCAGCAGCTTCAAACGATGAAGAGGATGATGCTATGAGTTATTTCCAAAAACTCGCAGAGAGTTAACTTATTCGTATAATCGGGGATTATCCCCCTTCTTAAGGGTTCTGGACACATACTGTTCAGAACCTTTTTTGTATTCTGATTCAGATTCTTGGTCATCTAATATAATACCAAGGAATTGTCCTTTTAAGACGTAAATCTCTCTTTTTTTATCTTCTATTTGTTGTTCATATTCAATATTAGTAATAGATTTAGATATATCTTTACCACCCTTCTCTACTAGAGAATCAATATTTGGATCATTGTATATAACTCCATATGATAGACGTTTTCTCCAGTTATATCCATCATATCTCCATTCTTGACCATCTCTTTCAAATACTTCTCCTGATTGAGGAACATAAAGAGGACCAGGTTCACTAAATCGTAACGTTGGTGCATCATAGTAACCAGAACCAGCATTACCTAAGAATATATCAACAACCTTTCCATTTTCAGTTTTAACTGTTGCTGTTGCTGTTATAGGTTGTGTTGGTGGATCAATCGCAATAGTAGGTGCAGATCTATAGTTATATCCTCTATCTTGCATAATAATATCTGTAACTTTACCATCATTAACTAAGGTATAACCAGTTGCTCTTCTATGGGGAGTTGGTGGTTGAACTGTTATGAGTGGTGGATTTGTTGCATCATAAGTTCCGCCAGGATTTGATATAGCAGTTACCGCAAGATTTTCACCAACTAGTGATACTGTTGCTGTCGCTGTTAGGTCTATGTTATATGTGTGTACATATCTTCCAGTTCCACCAGCAACTATAAATCTAGTTGAAGTTGGGTTTGTGAAGGCATCTAATGGATTACTATCTTTAGATGATACGTTTAAGGTTCCTTTTAATGTTAATGAAGAGAGATCCCAATTTGTTCCACATGTAAGGATATAAACTGATGCATTATCTAAACCACTTATATAAAGTTCTGATCCATCATCTTTAAAATTAAATGCATTAGAAGTTGACTCACTATTACAAAGATTACCAATGTTTAATGTTTGTACTGGAGTACTGATTGCTGATGATATAAGCCAAGGTGTAATTAATTCATATTTTCTAATAGTATCTGGATTGTCTGTATCCATAAGGAACATATGACTTCCATTATCTTGGAACCTAACTCCCGAAGGACTTACAGTTGATATACTAGTAACATAGGTTACTGTACTACCAAGATCCCATGCAGTTGATAATGAATATTGTGCTACTTTAAATCCAGAGGATGTCTGACCAGAGACATACATTGTTTTACCATCTGGTTTAAAATCAATACCAGTAGCATATGTAAATGTTAGCGTAAAGTTTAATATTTTTATATTGTCTAATACAGCAGTGCTTAGATCCCAAGGTGTAGATAAAACCCATTCATGGATCTCACCAACAGTATAACCTAATGATCCAAATGCCATATATGCTCTATCACCTGCTGGACTTATATGCATACCTTCAAATCCTGCTGGTAGTTGATAAGTTGATATACCAACGTATATTGCATTACCTATAGGATCTGGTGGAGGTGCAATTGTGACTATAGGAGTAAAGTTATATCCATCTCCAGAATTGGCAATAGATACCATTGCTAATTGACCACTATTAGTAGTACCAACACCTACAGTAGCAGTTAGAATACCTGCTACAGTTTCTTTTGGATCACTAAATGTAACGCCAGGTTGATATGTATATGCTTGACCAGAATCAATAATAGTTACTTGTCCAACCTCCATATCATCTGGAGGAGCATTTAAAGTACATCTTGCAGTTGCAGTAGTTGCAGCACCAGGAGCAGATATAGTTACACTACCAATATCTGTATATCCTGCACCTGGACCTGTTATGAATAAACCTGTAACTTGTCCACTAGAACCACCTACTGTTGCAGTTCCTTCTGCAAATATACCTGGAATTAATGAAGGAAGATTAATATCTTTATCTGTTTCTACTGCATATTCAGGAGCATCATAAAAACTTTTAGTAACTATTTTACCAGCAGGAAGTATTACAATACCTTCAGTATCAGTATGTTCTAATGTTTCATAATGATGTATTCCACCATATAGATTATCATAAGTTTGATACTTCTCTATACAGTACTTATCAAATGCTATTTGAGTCTTAGGCCATTCTTCATATACGTTTAATATATTATTTGCTTGTAGAACAACCCAATCAAGAGTTGGATCACCATATAGTTTTTCTGCTACATTATCGGGTCTATCATCTCCTTCTATAGTATACTTCTCAAAGAACGCTAGGTTCTCAAAGATGTCTGATCTTAATTTACCTCTTTTAAATAAATTCTTGACAATAACATAGTCATCCAAAGAAGTTCCATACTTTGGATCTCTACTAATGTATTTAAAATCGGGTATCCCCCTAAAATAAGTTGGCATAGTTTTAGAATCCTATTTCGTCTTCATCAAACTGATCATAATCATTATTATAAACTGGTTCAAGTTCCATAAAGGACAGTGACACTACATATGAGATCATAGTACCATCTTCAAAAGTCATGTAAGTTCCTTCTGAAGTATAATCAACATTTAATGCTGTTAAAGCACATGGACCTTTGATACTATTTAATCCTTTGTGTTTGTTTGCTCTATGTTTATATTCAATATTAAATACGTTTGGTGTCTTCAAGAATAATTTAGTTTGTTCTTGTTGAGGAGCCATATTTTGTTTAAAGAATTTTATAATCTGTTTAACTACTGTACCTTCATCTGCACTTCTAGGAGTTAGTCTAAAATTAAAATTAAAGGGTCTTAATTGTGGTGCTTGGAATAGTAACTCTAAATTAGGGTTCATTATTCCACCAGTCATCCTTGTTAGAACGTTTGCTCCAACTGCTTCACCAGCAAATACGTTCTCAATCATGGTGCTCATTTCACCTTCAGCACCTTGTACATTCTTTGCTGTATTTGCTAGAGACTCCTTCATTTTATCATTCATCGCTCCCTTAGCGATTTTTGCACCCTCTGCTTGTAAAGGGTTCATAGTATCTTCATTATATCCAACAGAGAATGAATCTGATATACCAGATTGAATAGGTAGTGCTACAGTACCACCTACTTTTTTAGTTTCTCTAGCACCAAATGAGAATCCACTACTATCATTGTTAATTGCTCTTGCAGAATATTCAAGGGCAGTAAATGATATGTAATCAGAATCTTCAGATCTATCTAATGGATATATTAAATCCTTTCCACCAGCAACAGGTTTTGCCATTTTACCTTTGATCTTAGATCTTGTACCATCAAGTGCTCTCAATGTTCCAGTTGCTGGTCGTGTTGAATCTTGATCAATAGAGTTTAGATCTTCTTTTTTACCACCTGGTTGGAATTTATCTGGAACTGCTTGTGCCTTAAAATAATTCTCTGCTGCTCTACCTATACCTGCTTCTGTTTCTGCCTGAGTAGGAGGTCTACCAAATTTTGCTTCAAATCCTTCTTGGTAGGCATCTATTATTTGCTTTGCTAATACTTTGTTTACTATAGAATTTTTATCTGCTAATGCTGTATCAAGACCTGGATATTTTGATGTATTAACGTCAGTATATTTTCCATCTATACCAACACTCGCCATCAATTCATTATTAGTTAATCCTATATTACTTCCATTTGGATCTAAAGTTTGTTCGTATATACTTGTCTTCTTAAAGTTTGGATCAAACTGTATTTTTATTTTTTTAGTATTAATTTTTGGTATTGGACCCAAAGATCCAGTACTAGACCCAACCATTTGAGTATAGTTGATTGAAAATGAAGGAGATTCGTAAACTTCTCTACCTTCTACTCCAGTTGTTACTACTGCCTTTTCTTTAGCCATTACCTAAAGTCTGAATCATTTTTACCATAACCTTGGTATCTTCTAACGCCCCTAATCATATCTCTGAATGTTTTGTTGGTTTCACTCCAGACTTTATTAGTCAAGAGACGTTTCTTTTTACCATCTTTAATAGATACAAATTCTTCTATGGGAAGATTTGCTGCGGTTCCCCATTCACTTTTTGCAATATCTAATAATGGACCTACATTCGCCATACTATATTTAGACACGGAGTTGCGAGGTAAATTTAATCTGTCTTCCATTAAATTCTCTACAACCAGTTGTCGTTTTGCTGGATGTATATAATGTAGATTGCAACCAGTAAAACTTCTACCATCTATCTCTATTATATACACCAATGGATATTCATCATAAACTTTTAAATTCTTTGAATCTGTCTCATATTGGAACATCATTAAGTGTCCCATTTTTGGTATTTTTCTGAGAAGATTCTCATCTACACCTTCACGATCCTTTTTTTCATCAGATATAAATTTACGAGGATTATTCTTATATGATGTAACTAATCCTCTAAATGCCCTTCTATAGAAGAATGGTGATTTACCATCCTTGTCTGAGAATTGATCTTGTATCTCACTGAATAGGGTCATTTCTTTTTGGGGTATAGTTTTGCTATTTTTTCTTTACGAAGTTCTTCCTTCTTTCTTCTTGCTTCCACCTGTTCATCCCACCATACAACTGGAGCACGATTGAGTTTCAAAGCAGCAATCCACAACTTCTTTCTAGGAAGTCGTAGATACCTTCTCATTAATGATTGTACGGTTGGGAATGTCATTTGTATTTTATTCCTAATTCGTCTTCGGTTATAACTTTAAATGTTAGTCTTCTATCTTTACACCAGTCTTGTGCTGCATGCCATTTTGCTTGGTTTTTAGCATACTCTCTAGATTCATAGATATATCCCTTTGTTACTTTAGATTTTTTCTTTGGTGGACTACACTGTCTTTTAGGTTTTACCTCTATTACATAATCTCTTATAGTACCATCACCCTCTTGAACTTTAATAAGGAAGTCTGGATAATACTTATGCATTCTATTATCAAGAGGTGAACGATACGGGATCGAGAACTCTTCACTTGCCCATAGAATAATACTCTCATTAGTATCACACCACCGACAGAATTTCTTCTCCCAATTGCTTCTACAAATGATATTATTTGGGTTGCCTTTGTACTTAGCAGGGTTCTTTGGTCTGTACCTGCTTTTTACACTCTCATTCATCTAGTATAAATATGTATGAATAGACTAATTATTAATATTTAGATGGCAAGTATACCGCCAATCAATCCTGGCGTTAGGATGAATAAATTAAAAGAACGGATTATGAATCCGTCCTTATCTTCATTCTATTCTGTAGTATTCCCTCTACCAGGATTCATACAACAACAAAACCCAACATTATTTGATGGGGAACTTCTTGAGCTGTCTTGTCAAGAGGCATCTTTACCAGGATCTAGTATTGCTACATTGGAGCAAACAAATGATTATGCTGGTGTTACTGAGAGACATGGTTATAGAAGAATGTATGATGAGACTATAGACTTTACCTTCTTAGTTACTGTTAATAGTGGTTATAAGCAGATTAGATTTTTTGATTATTGGATGAAGTATATTACTGGTGAGATTGATAAAAATGGTAATATGCAGAGGTTAGATAAGGGTAATGTTGTTATGAGAGCAAAATATCCTGGTGGTCAGAGTGGATATAGAACTAAATTGAATATTGTTAAGTTTGAGAGAGATATGGGTTGGACTGATCCATCAAGACAATCACCTGCATCTAATCTACTAGAATATCATTTTGTAGATGCTTATCCAAAACAAATAAGTTCATCTCCATTATCTTATGAGGGTTCTAGTTTGTTAAAAACTACAGTATCCATGACTTATACAAGGTACTTTGTTACTGAAAATTCATCTAAACAGGTTGCTACATCTGGAAGAGATCCAAATGCTGGTGGTAATCCAGAGTTTAACGAATTTAACTTACGTAAATTTGGTGGTGAACTGATGGGTGACTTCTTCTTACCTCAATTTAGCAGAGCTTAAGAAAACCCTTATATATAAATATACGACTTGAATTAAATTTATGCCATTACCTAAGATTAGTACGCCAACTTATGAGTTGGTGTTGCCATCAAGTGAAAAGACTATCCAATATAGACCCTTTTTAGTTAGAGAAGAAAAACTATTAGTTCTAGCATTAGAGAGCGAAGATACTAAACAGATTACTACTGCTATTAAGAGTGTTATTAAAGCATGTATCCTTACAAAAGGAATCAAAGTAGAGTCACTTCCTACTTTTGACATTGAATACTTATTCCTCAATATTAGAGGTAAGTCTGTTGGTGAAGAATTGGATGTTAATGTCATCTGTCCCGATGATGAGAAAACATATGTCCCTATGAAAATTTATATTGACGATATAAAAGTTATTAAGGACGAAAAACACAATAAAGATATTAAATTGGACGACACCATAACAATGGTGATGAAGTATCCATGTCTTGATGAATTTATTAATCAAAATTTTGATTTTGATGAAAAGAGTTCTAACTTAAAGCAATCCTTTGAATTAATTGGATCATGTATTGATACTATTGTTCAAGGTGAAGAAGCATGGTCAACAGCGGATTGTAGTAAGAAGGAAGTTATGGAGTTTTTGGATCAAATGAATTCTGCTCAGTTTAAACAACTAGAGGGATTTTTTGAGACAATGCCTAAACTATCTCATGAAGTAGAAGTTACCAATCCTAAGACTGGTGTGAAGAGTACAGTAGTGCTGGAAGGACTATCAAGTTTTTTCGGGTAGCCCTATCCCACATAGATCTAGAGAATTTTTATAAGTTAAATTTTGCGTTAATTCAGTACCATAAATATTCATTAACGGAAATTGAAAATATGATGCCGTGGGAGCGGGACATTTATGTTGCCCTATTGAAAGCACATCTTGAGGAAGAAAAACTCAAACAGCAACAGCAAAATAGCACCTAATGGATCTACCTGGAGACAAGAATAAAACGAATCCAAAAAATGTGACCCATGAGGCTATGATGAAGTCTCTACAGTCACAACGTAGGGTACTGGGTAGAGTTATTAAAAATGAGAAGGATTTAAAGGAAGTTGTTGATCAGATAATTGTTTTAGGATTACGATTAGATGGTCAACTTAATGTAATAGGTCGAAACGGCGAAAGAATTCGGACTATAGAAGAGGCAATAGCTTCAGGTGAACTTAAAGGTGAGAAGGGCGACACTGGAGAAGCAGGTAAAAGAGGTAAAACAGGTAGACGAGGTAGAGGAGGTAGAAGAGGTAGATCTGGTGATGATGGTTTTGATGGAGTAGATGGATCTGATGGAGTAGATGGATCTGCTGGAGCATCAGGTGCTTCAGGACCAGCAGGTGCTCAAGGTGCGTCGGGTGCTCAAGGTGCTTCGGGTGCTTCAGGAGCGTCAGGTGCGTCGGGTGCTCAAGGTGCTTCAGGAGCGTCAGGTGCTCAAGGTGCGTCAGGTGCTTCGGGAGCGTCAGGTTCTCAAGGTGCTTCGGGTGCTTCGGGTGCGTCAGGTGCTTCAGGAGCGTCGGGTGCTCAGGGTGCTTCGGGTGCTTCAGGTGCTTCAGGTGCGTCGGGTGATCAGGGTGCTCAGGGTGCTTCGGGTGCTCAAGGTGCTTCAGGTGCGTCGGGTGCGTCAGGTGCTTCAGGAGCGTCAGGTGGTTCGGGTGCTCAAGGACCAGCAGGTGCTTCAGGTGCTGCTGGTAAAGGACCAGACAAATCTCAGAATCCAGACTTTGATTGGGATATACCTGGCGGTGGTGGAAAACAAAATGTATATGAAGGTACTCGTGAGGATGATTTAGTTGACGAAGAGATTGATGAAAGAATACTAAGAATTATTGGACTGGATGATACTGTTGGTATTGATTATGCTACCTACAGAACTCTCTTAAGAGAGAAGATGGGAGAAGGCAGGATGGGTACAACCACCATGTCTAGTGAAGAGATTGAGTTAATAACAGAAGAGTGGAGAAGAGTTAAAGGTAAGGTTGGTAGATTTAAGGTAAGAAAAGGTAACGCAGAAGAAGGTGGAGATGCTGGTGGTGGTGCTACTGGTGGACAAGATTTTTCTGATAGTTTCTTTAACAAAAAACCACCTGCACCACCAGGACCACCAGAAGCAGAGGTAGGTGGAGAAGAAGGTGGAGATGGTCCCGAAGGTATTGCTGGACATATTAAAGCAATACGAACAACAGTTGAATCAATTGCTGAGATTGTTGCTAATTCACATACATTAATTCGTAATGATATTGCTCGTCGTAAGAGACAGACTGAGAAAGCAGAACGATCAACAGCAGAGACTAAGATGGAGAGTCCTGTAAAGGGACTTAAAAATATAGCAAGTAAAGCATTAGCACCTGTTCAAAGTGCTCTTGATAGACTTGTAAAATTCTTCACTACTATTCTTGTAGGTAAGTTATTACTAAAATTTGTTGAATGGTTTGCTAATCCTCAGAATAAAAAGAAGATAGAAGCACTTGGAAGATTTATTGGTGATTGGTGGCCAACCTTATTAGGTGCGTTTGTATTATTTGCCACTCCTTTAGGTGGAGTGATAAAATTTGTAGTTGCTAAATTAATAACCATTACAGGGTTTATGCTGAAGAAGGCGATTCCTATGGCTTTGAAGGCAATAGCAAAAAACCCGTGGGCAGCAGGTGCATTAGCACTTGGTGGATTAGCTGCGTTTGGAATATCTAAACTCAGTGGTGATGGAGAGAAAGATGAAGGTGTAGTTGCTGGTACTGATGGTGTTGATGGTGCGGATGGTCTTATGGTTGATCCTAATAAGATGGCAAATGAAGATAATTTTGATTCTGCTGGAAATGAAATTAAGATAGGTGATAGAGTTGGATTTTCTGGTGGTGGGCAAATAGTTCCTATGACATCAGGAGTTCAATTATTCAATGAGGGTGGAGAGGTTACTCCTCAAAGTGGTCAGAGAGTTAAAGGTGCAGAACCAGATACTCAATTAATTGCTGCTCAACCTGGTGAAGTTATGATGAGTAAAGGTGCTGTACAAAAGTATGGTGCTGAGACTCTTTTAGGTATGAACGCTGCTGCTGGAGGATCAAATGTTCCTGAGATGGTAGAGAATGTTCAGAAGATGTCTGGTGGTGGATTAGTTGCTGGACCTAAACCACAACCAATGAAACCACAGAAAGTTGATTTAGGTTCTAAGGATGCTGAGACAGTAGATTTAACACCTCCTCAAGATGGTGCTGACGGTGCTCAAGGACAAACAGGTGCTACTGGAGCCACTGGAGCTCAAGGACCACAAGGTCTTGCTGGTGGAATGTTAAAAGGTATTGGTAGTGGATTAAAGCAAGTAGGTGGAGTTGCTAGTAAGATGTTAGACCCATTTGGTATTGGTAAGGGATTACTTGGTAAGGCAAAGGATGTTATTGGTGGTGCTATTGGTGCTGTTAAGGATAAAATGGGCGGTCCTGCTATTACTATTAACGCAAATCTTGTACCTTCTACATTACCTGTATTAGAAGAGAGGATTACTAAATTAGAGATGGCTCCACCACCTGCAATTCCAGAACCTCCAATGCCACCAGGAAAAGGTGGATTCAATATTACAGATCTACCACCACAGGTTATTAAAGATGGTGGGGGTGGTAGTACTCTAACTGGGTCGAGAGAAATAAAAGACTTCCCTGTAATTTTTGAGAACGCACATCGCAAAAATTGCATGGAACTCTATGGCATCATGGGGGTAGCATAGTATGGCTATTGCTGCTGGTAAGTTATTAAATATCAAAGACAAAAAGGGTTCTGCTCAGACAAAACCTGGATTGATGATGATGCCTGGACAGGCAGCTGCTGCTAAAGGTACAGAACCAGCAGAAGATCAAGCACAATCTCAAGGTCAAAGTGGTATACTTGAAGACTTAAAAGTAATTCATGAAAAGACTCTTAATATTGAAGATATTCTTAGAAAGACTTTAAAGGTACAGAAGGAAGATATTCGAGATCAACGTTATGAATCAAAGAGTAAAAAGAGAAAGAGTTCCGAGAATGCTTTAGAATCTGCAGGTAAGAAAGCTGGCAATGCAGCAAAGGGTCTGTTTAAACCAGTCCAAAAAGGAATAGGAGTAGTTAAGAATTTTATTATCAATACTTTACTAGGTGTAATATCTTTAAAGTTATTGAAGTGGTTACCTAAGATTATAAAATTCCTTGCAATTGCAGAACCAGTCTTTAACTGGATAGGAAATTTTGCTGGTACTTTACTTAATGCTGTTACTGGATTTATTGAACTTGGATATAAGGCAGTAGATACTGTTAAAGGTGTAGTCACTAATATATTTGGTGAAGATGGAGCAAAGCAGTTCAATAAGTTTACGAGTGTCTTTACCAAGTTTGCTAATCTCGCCATGATTGTTATGATGGCGGCTTCTAGTATGAGTAAACCGCCAGGTTCTGGACCAAAAGGTAAAGGAAACAAATCACCCAAGTGGAAAAAGAAGATAGGTAATAAGTTTAAGAAGACTAGACTTGGTAAGAGAATGCGTAACCTTAAAGCAAGAAAACTTAAGGTGATGCGTAGATTTGGTAAAGGTTTAAAAAACTTCCGAAGAGGTATAACCAGAGGAGCAGGTAAGTTTGCTAATCGTGCAATGGGTGGATTGAATACCTTTGTCAAGAGAGGAGCAAAAGGTGCATTCCAATTTGCAAGAAGAGGTGCTGGTGCTGCTAAAGGTATTGCTGGTAAAGCAGCGAGTAAGATTGGTGGATTTGCTGTAAAGATATTTGGTAAAGCTGCTAAGTTCATTGCTCCTGCAATGAAGAGTGCTAAACCATTTGTATCAAAATTCTTTGGTAAGATTCCTATTGTTGGTCCTTTAGTTGTTGGTATAGTCTCGATAGTATCAGGGGAACCTCTTGGTAAAGCACTATTCAGAACTCTTGGTGCTGCATTAGGTGGTGCATTAGGAACCTTCATACCTATTCCTGTTTTAGGAACACTAATTGGTGAAACCATTGGTGTGTTCGTTGGTGATATGTTATATGAAGGTTTGATGGGTAAAGGATGGGGAGCAGTAGGTAAGAAATTACTGAAATCTCTGATGAAGATCTTCAGTGCAGGTAAAGCAGTATTTAATTGGATTACTGGTGGATTTGGTAGATTCTATGAATCAATTCCCAAATTTAAGATACCAGACTTACCCAAGAAAGCACCAAAATGGATACCTAAATGGGTTCCTATGAAGGAGAAGATATGGAATGTATTTAAAACAGGGTTAAAAGTATTAATAGGACCTTTATCTTTATTAATGGGTAAAGAGATTCCAAATCTATTGTGGTTGATGAACCCATTCAAAACTGCTCCTGCGTTGGTTAAATCATTCTTCCCACCAAAAGGAACTGGATCTGAAAAAGCAGAAACAATAAAACCAGAAGAAGTAGATACTAAGGAGAAAGATAAGAAGAAGGCGAAGAAGCAAGATAAGAAGGATATGTTAATTGCAAAACTTAAAGGTGAACTTAAGGAAGCTAAGAAGATCAAACAACTTAACTTTAAAGTTGAGAGAATAAGTTTGAGTGGTGATGTATCTGCAGTATCTACTGAAGCATCTTATGAAGGACAAACAACTGAGATTGTTAAAATAAATAAGATAGTCGAGAAGAATGTTTCTGTTGGATCAGGAGGAGATAAATCTTCTGCAGGATCATCTGATAATGGTACTATAGATAACAGGATGGAGGCAGCACTAGCATAATGTCAGTAGTAACAGCAAATAGTATTCTTACATCTGGTGATATAATCAAGTGTGAGATAACATCTAACCGAGAAGGTGGTAAGAAGATGGACATCTCTGCTGGTATTGTGATGTTCAATTATTATGAGAGTGTTCTTGATAGTACAGTTAGATTTACTTTAACTGTAGTAGACACTGGTCAAGGTGAGGAGGGTAATACTGCAATCTCTGGTTTACAATTAAATGGGTTCGAGAAGGTAGAATTAGTTTTTGAAGACAATCAAGATAATAAATTAAAATTTGAAGGTGATAATTGTATGTGGATCTCAGAGATCCGTAACGTATCCTCACATACAGAGAGAGCAACATATACTCTTGATCTTGTATCTAAAGAGTTCCTTGCAAATGAACTTTGTGGTACTGAGGTATATGCTAGGTATGATGGTGAGATATCTGAATCTGTTGGTAATATTTTGAGTCAATTTTTAAAATCTCAAAAAGAATATGAAGGTGATCCTACAAAGAATAAGTACAACTTTATGGGACAAGGTAAGAAACCCATCAAATTGATGACTGAACTTGCTAGACTATCTGTTAGTGAAGAAGCAACAGAGTCTGCAGGATATTTTTTCTATGAGAATTATGATGGTTTTAGATTTAAATCAATTGATGTTTTGTTTGGAGAAGAACCTCTAAAGAGTTTTGTTTATAACTCAAGCACATCTCTCCCTGAAGGATACGATGCTAAGATACTTGAGTATAGTTCTAAAGGTACTATTAATGTTAAAAAGAATTTATTAACAGGAACATATGGATCTAAGATGGAGACATATAATCCATTTACAGATATTTTTGACACTGCAGCAAAAGTAGTAGAAAATGCTGCTCAAGAATTATTGGGTGGTAAAGATTTACCTATTATGAATGAGGAATTCATTCGAGATTATGGATTAGAATCTAGGAGATTTTTTAGAAGACTTGATATTGGTGAATTACCTGATGGTGATGTTGATGAGCAAGTAGAGAGAGGAACAGAAGAGAACATTTCTGCAAAGGATGTATTCATGCAGTCTGCTATGAGATATAATAAATTGTTTACTGTTGTAGTAACAATAAAAATTCCTGGTGATTTGAGTTTAAGAGCAGGTGAGTTAGTGAAGATTGATTTACCTTCACAAACTACTGAAAAAACAGAACGTCCAGACAAAGAATTGAGTGGAACATATATGATATCTGACATATGTCATCATCTATCAAGTGATAGTTGCCTGACTAAAATGCGTTTGGTACGTGACTCATTCGGTAGAAACTGATATAATTAGACTAAATACTTACATCATATACTAAAAGAATATGACTACTAAAGTTCCAAATCACGATTTAAACCATGAATCTTACATCGACCCTAAAGATGGTAAAGAGCATGTAAATCATGGTATGATTGAATATACTGAGGAAGATCTCAAGATGCACAACGATGCATTTCATGCTCATGAAGAGAATGAAGAGAATCCTGGTGATGCTAAGATTAATGATTGGCACACACGCCATGAAGATAAGCATCTAGAAGTTTACTGTGACAATCATCCAGATTCACTAGAATGTAGAGTATACGACGACTAATGGTAGCAGACTCAGGTTTACTTTTTAATCCAGAATCCATTTCCAAAAACTTTTGGGAAGGTATCGTTGCGCCAAGAGAATCTTGGCCTAGAGATGAAGAAGGATTGACTAGTATAAATGAGTTGAAGAACTGGAGTCAGAGAGTTCGTGTCAGAATCATTGGAGTGAACTCTCCTGACAAGTCTATTAACCCAGATGACCAACTTATCTGGGCAGAATTACCTGGTAGTACAATGGGTAGTGGACACAAAGGAGGTGGTGCAAACTCCGCTGTTACTCAAGGTACTCATGTTCGTGGTATGTGGACTAATGCTGCTGAGAAGACAGGTGCATTTATCATTGGTATAAAATCTAATAACGAACAAACTAAACTAAACAAGAAGCAAGAGACTACTGATGGTTTTGCTCCTTTTAGTGGATACACTGAAAAAGATTTAGTTGCATCTTATGATATACCTTTAATACCAGGTAATCCTATGGAAGGATTTGCCTACCCAAATATTTGGGGTATATCTGATCAAAGACAACAGGAAGAACCAGTACTTGGGTTTGCTCAACCTAGTGAATGTGAAAAGGTTCCAATGGGACAGGTACAGAAAGCTGTTCAAGGAATGATCAAGGATATTGAGAGAGCACAAGACCAACTTTCAAAGTGGGAAAATACTGCATCTGGATGGATCAAAGATAAACAAGATTATATTCAGAAGAAAATTGATATCGCATCTAACTTTGTATCGAGAGGTATGAAGTGGATGATTAAAGAGATGCGTAAGAATGTCTTGGAGACACTTAATAACGAGACGAAGAAGTTATATCACGAAGTTGCTCCTATAGATCGAGATAAAGTAAAAGCTGCTAAAGATGCTACTCTTGAGTTATTGTCCTGTTTATACAGTAAGATAACTAAGAACTTATTTAAGATGATAGGTGATTTCTTAGGTAAGATGGTTGATAGGTTTATTAATATACCAGCATGTGCTATTGAGAATTTTATTGGTGGATTAATGGGTAATCTACTAGGAACTATCAGTGGAATAGTTGATAGTATTATGGGTAGTCTTTCTAGTATTCTTGGTGGATCATTTAATATTGCAGATTCTATCTTAGGTCTTCTAGCACAACTTGCTGGATTCTTTAAATGTGATGATAAACAAGAATGCCCAGAGTCTAGTGAGTGGGATATATTTGCAGGTGGTCAACCAGATGCAACATTTGATATTCAAAGTGTTTTAAATTCTGCTAAGGGACTTGCTTCTGATGTTAAGAACCTGATTGATCTTGATACTTTATCAGGATTAAATCTAGATGATATGTTAACCTCTGCTACAAATGCTGCTAATGCATGTAATGTTGGACCAGTATTTTGTGCTCCACCAATAGTAACATTCTGGGGTGGTGGTTTATCTCGTAATTCACCAAATCATGCTAGAGGTAATGCAATTATTAGTGCAGCAGGTGATATTCTTGGAGTTGATATTATTGCACCAGGTTTAGGATATATAAAGGAACCTTTTGTTACTATTAAGGATAATTGTGGTAAAGGTAAAGGAGGATTTGTTAGACCAAGGATGAGACCAGATGGTGGAACTAACCCAGATACAGGTCGTCCAACATTTAGTGTTGATAATGTTATAGTTGAAGAGTCTGGATTTGGATTCCCTTCACAACCAAATGGAGATATGGGTGGTGATGGTAGAGTCTGGGCAACTGCTGATCAAACTGTAGTTAAAAGAACAGATGGTAAGTGGCAAAGATTTGATCCTGATGCAGTAATAACACCAGAAATTGATACAACCACGCCTAATGTTGATGGTGGTATAGGAGATACCGTCCTTAAACCAGAGAATAGAGTTATAACGGGTATTGGAGAAGCTATAATTGGTCCTGGTGGTAAAGTTACTCCAACTACCAGTAGTGGTGTTGGGGTTGATGGTAGTGGAACTGAATCGTTAGATGGGGATCAACCACAGGAAGATAGAATTGCACGTAGGAAGGGTACAACTTTAATTCCAGGTACAGGTCCTAATGGTGAGACAGACTTTAATGCATTCCCTGCATTAACTGTTGGTAGTTATCCTGTGATGCTTTATCTTTGTGGGTTGGAAATTCAATCTGCAGGTGTGAATTATGATTCTAACTTTGATAAGGTTGTTATTGAACCAAATACATCTGGTGCAGAGATAAAGGCAACCTTTGGTCCTTTTGGTGTCCTAGATAGTGTCGAGATTATTAATTCTGGTGAAGGATGGACACAGAGACCTGAAATTTATGTCTCTACTAATACTGGTTACAACGCTGTTATAAATCCAATCTTCTGTGTCAGGAGAGTTGGTGATGATACTGCTGGTGATATTCCATTAGGAACACCAGTTGTTAAAGTTGTTGATTGTGTTGGTAATGTCAATAGGGGAACTATTGATGAAGACAAAGGATACCGAATCATAGAGAGTAATTAATGGCAAAGTTAAAAGTACATAACCCATTAGAATTGGGTAATGATTATGGTCATTTAAAGTTTGGTCATATTAATATGAACAATCAATTAAGTGGCATAATGCTTAGGAATGGTCTTCCAGGTCAGGAAGTTGAACATTATATGACTATGATATCTTCTGGTGCTCAGAAGGGTGGTACTATTAATAGATGTCCAGGTGTATATCAAATACATTGTGGAGAGAGACCAGTAACAAACAATGCTTTTATATTAAATGCTGCTGAAGGTGATATTGTTATCAGAGCAGCAAGAGGTCGAGTAAGAATAGAAGGACAGGATATTGATATGCATGCGAATAAAGGTATAATTAACCTAGATTCTAATGAGAAGATTAATATGAAGTCAAAAACTATTGAAGTTAATGGTGATTCTGTGGTAAAATTCTTCTCATCTGGTTTATTAGAGTTAATTGGTCAGAACACCCTTAATTTTTGGGGTGGACTGATTGATTGTGCAGATGGAGCAACAACAGGTCTTCCATCTAAAGGTGAATCATTATTAGAAGATCAACAACGAGAGGGTGGATTAGATGGCTAAATTTCCAGACATAGAATGTAAAAAAACTTTATTTGTGGGTGAAGGTCTACCAGCACCTTGTTTAGGAATTGGTCCTAGTCAGATTAGAGGTGGTGCGTATATTGAAGCACCTATGGTTGTTGGTGCTCCTTGGTTTACTTACTCTGAAGCGACTTTGATGGTTGCTAATACTTTTAATCCTGATGGAACATTCCCACCAATGTCTATAAAGGTCAAAGGTGATTCTGTAATGGAGGGCAATGGCAGAATGTCAAATGTCCTTAAGATATCAGGACCACAGACTGACTTATTGTATGTTGATGGAGATGCCTTCTTCACTGGTGCAGTTGACTGTGGTAATAAAGGTAAACTTGCTTCGAGATTTGCTTCTGCTGATGGTAA
>Ga0163180_10000116_pt1 | contig 40972 bp, 36 predicted proteins | sample AtlANTMetagenome_2_FD_109647 | JGI IMG/M metagenome (GOLD analysis project Ga0163180, IMG submission 109647) | Marine eukaryotic phytoplankton communities from the Atlantic Ocean - Atlantic ANT 4 Metagenome | ecosystem: Environmental > Aquatic > Marine > Oceanic | place: North Atlantic Ocean...
TATCTCCTATCGTTGAATAAATTGCATTGATGTAATAGCACCAAGGAAGAAAACCGTTGGTACTGCTAAAGCGTGGATAGTTAACCAACGAAAAGTAAAAATAGGATATGCTACTGGTTGATTCGTATTAATCATTAAAAATCTCTTTTTAATTCTTTTTATTTTTATAATCCTTTTGTTAAATCTTCAAGTTCTTGCTTAGCACTAAAACGATCGTTTACAAGAGGAATTTGTTGTCTATCTTGTGTAAAGTATTCGTTTGGTCTTGGAGTACCAAAAGCATCATACGCTAATCCCGTACTAACAAAAAGGAAGCCTGCTACGAATAATGACGGGATCGTGATACTATGAATGATCCAATAACGAACACTTGTAATTATATCTGAAAAGGGTCTTTCTCCCGTTGAACCACCTGACACGATTCTTTCTCCTTAAATTAACTCTTTATATATATATACGTATTATAGACTAATAAAAAACTAGCTACAATAAAAAATATTTAACAATCTTGAAAAGATTAACTAAATTAGATTGTATAATAAAATCACTATTTTTTAACAACAGTTTTTCAAAATGTCGTTAGTGCAAAGAGGATAAAAGCGGGTAGCGAGAATCGAACTCGCATCATTAGCTTGGAAGGCTAAGGTTCTACCACTAAACTATACCCGCGATTATTGTATACGTACTTAATCTACCATAGATTAACACACAATTTTTTATTTTTGCAACTGACGTATCGTTATATTTCGACGCATTTTTTTTTCAAATTGGCCCACGGAGCAAAAAAAGTAAAATTTTAAAACGTATTTTTATTTATTGGGTTTACGCTACGCTAATTTTGATTATACTTATAGACATCACTTTTAGATGAAAAAGGCGATATGGCCAAGTGGTAAGGCAGTGGATTGCAAATCCTCTATCCCCAGTTCGAATCTGGGTGTCGCCTTAATTTTTGGGGGTATGGTGGAATCGGTAGACACAACAGACTTAAAATCTGTTGACTTATTAGTCGTGCGAGTTCAAGTCTCGCTACCCCCATTAAAAAAACGATTACTTCAGCCCAATTGAAATTTATTTGCTAAATTCAGATTCTTTCATATATAATTAATGTATAAATACTAGTCGCGAAAAAAATAGATTTATGTCACATAATGTAAGAGTTTACGACACTTGTATCGGTTGTACACAGTGTGTTCGCGCATGTCCTTGTGATGTTTTAGAAATGACACCATGGGATGGGTGCAAGGCAGGTCAAATTGCGTCAGCGCCTCGGGCGGAAGATTGCATTGGATGTAAAAGGTGTGAAACAGCTTGTCCAACCGACTTTTTAAGTGTCCGCGTTTATCTCGGTAGTGAAACTACTCGGAGTTTAGGTTTAGCGTATTAAAACTAGTTAATAATAACTTGAAATTTGGCATCGTTTTATTTGATGTCAAATTTCAAGTTTAATTATTCTTGTAATTTTAATTAAAGCTTAAGATTGTAAAGCAACGTACAACCACAATCAGTGGTGAGGATAGTTTAAATTAATAAAAATGCCAGGATCCAGGTTTGAACTGGAGACACGAGGATTTTCAATCCACTGCTCTACCAACTGAGCTATCCCGGCTTATATTCTCTTATTCATATAAATGACCCTAGACTTATGTCAGGTATTTATTAATATAAGCGTATTACTACAATTTTGACAAGTAAAAAATGATTTTTTTAAAGAAAACAGCTCCTGAAAGAATTTTTAAGCGTTTAGCCAATCTTCAATTTGCCATAACGCTACTTTTAATAATTAGTATAGTAATTAGTTTAGGAACAGTTATTGAGCAAGATCAACCATTGAGTTTTTATAAAGAAAATTACCCGGATACAAATCCCATTTTTGGTTTTATAACCGGGAATTTTATTATTCAACTTGGATTAAATACCGTTTATACCAACACGTGGTTTTTAATACTTCTTTTTATATTTGTTTCCTCGCTTTTGGCTTGCACGTTTACAACCCAACTGCCAACTTTTAAAAAATTGCGCCTCTGGAAATTTTTAACTTCTTCCCGTCAATTAAGAAATTTTAATCTTACAAGAAAAATTGATAAAAAATTAGCGAACTCATTAATATATAAAATCCATACAAATAATTATCACGTTTTTCGACAAGGTAAAAAAACGTATGCATACCAAGGCTTGTTAGGCCGCCTCGCGCCAATTGTTGTTCATTTTAGTATTTTTTTATTATTAGCCGGTTCCTCTTTCGGTTCTTTACGCGGTTACGTAATTCAAGAAATGATTCCCCGCGGAGAAATTTTTCATCTCCAAAATATTGTTAAACCCGGTCGTTTAAGTTATATAAAACAAAATGCAACTTGGCGTATTAACGACTTTTGGATTAAATATACAAACAATGCAAAAGTCGAGCAGTTTTATTCGGATTTATCCATATTAGACCAAAAAGGGATTGAATTAAAACGCAAAGTTATTTTTGTGAATGAACCTTTTTTTTATAACGGCACAACCATTTACCAAACGGATTGGAATATTGTGGGAATAAAAATAAAGGTAGGTAATAATTTTATAAAGCAAATTCCGCTGAAAAAAATCGTTAAAAACGGACAAAATTTTTGGCTTGGGTCAATCCCTATCTACAATAATTCAACATTAAACCCAACGATTTTATTAAATAATTTAAAAGGCGATCTATTCTTTTATGACAAACAGGGTACGCTGCTTGGTGAATCTCAGGTGGGTGAATCCTTTACATTCGGTCCAACGGTTTTAACCGTTCAAGATACAATTGCAACTACTGGGCTACAAATCAAAGAAGATCCTGGAATCAATTTTGTATTTTTTGCCTTTTTTTTTATTATGATTAGCACGTACGCTAGTTTTTTATCATATTCGCAAGTTTGGGGATTCGAAATCAAAAATGATTTTTTTATGGCGGGAAAAACAAATCGTGCGGTATTAGATTTTCAAGAAAAATTTAAAAAACTGATATAATATACTTATACATTATATTAATCTAGAATAAATTACTTAATAATATTAACTTACAGTTTAATGACATTACTTATGAAACGTTTGTTTTGTTTAATAGCGGCTATAGTTTCGCTGGGAACTCTTCCTTTAACCGCCAAAGCCGATGTTAGTGGTTTAACGCCATGTAAAGACTCCGCTGTTTTTAAACGTCGGCTTGAAACTAGTGTCGGGAAATTAAAGTCTCGCCTTGAAAAATATGAAGCTGGAACACCCTCTTATCTTGCGCTAGAGCAACAAATTGGACGGACGGAAGCGCGTTTTGCAAAATATGGCAAACAAGGATTACTATGTGGGGCTGATGGATTACCGCATCTAATTACCGATGGTCGCACTAGTCATGCTGGCGAGTTTATATTACCTGGTATAATGTTCTTATATATAGCAGGTTATATAGGTTGGGCTGGCCGGAGTTATCTTCAATTTTCAAAAGCAAGTGCTAAACCAAATGAGAATGAGATCATAATTGATGTGCCCGTTGCTATTGGTATGATGTCTGCGTCATTTCTGTGGCCCGTAGCGGCGTGGCAAGAATTAGTAACTGGGAAACTACTTGTACCTGGAGATGAAGTTACTGTTTCACCACGTTAAAAATCTAATTACACCACTCAAATTATAATGGACAAGAATTTACTTAAATATCTCTCAACTGCTCCTGTGCTGTTAACAGCTTGGATGAGTTTGACAGCTGCCTTTCTAATAGAAATCCAGCGAGCCTTTCCTGATACTCTGGCATTTTAAATTTAAAGGAGAGTCGCAACCTTATTGAACTATTTTGAATGGTTTCTGCGATGCGACTCTATCCATTTGTTATCTATTCATTTGTATTTTGTGACAATAAGTGACAAAAGTTTATGAGCAATTGGACCCACGTATTCGGGCCGCCAGCTTATTTGCTAATTTATACTCAAAAATAAATTCCTCTCTCAATACTAATAATAGTAATTTTTTGTTAAATACGGATTTGCTCCGTAAAGAAATTAAGCAAGAATTATTACTTATAGTACTTTCGCAAGTCGAAAAAAAAATTTTTGCTTTATTGGAAGAAAAAAAAGATTTACCGCTTAATAAAAGAGAAGGAAGAATTGTACTTGTTGAATTAATTTTAGATTCAACAGAAAATTTTTTAAGTAAATACTATGGTTACTCGATAAGTATTAGTTCAAAAACTGTGACGAATTCAATTTGTCTATCGTCTTTATTGGATGATTCGGCACTTTTAATCGAGTTACCATTTTCTTTATTAATAAACTTTCGATCAGAACTCTTCCAGACTATTTTTTATCCAATTTACCGCACCGCAACAATTCCATTTCTTAGTGCTTTGCTTGAAAATTTAATTCTTGTGGTTAGTGAATGTAATATGCATATTATTGTTACGAAATTTTCGTCTGTGTACAATATTCGTCAAAAATGGTATAAAACAAATTTTTTATCATTACGGAATATTGAACGTTTTCAAAATAATATTACGTGGCAAGAATATTTAAAGGCCTACATCCGACGACCAAACGATTTGTATAACAATCAGTACGGGATTTGGGTGATTCGTTCACGAGGAATTTTCCATCGTAAAATTTATGCGAATCGGATTGACGAAATTTTACTGTTGCAGAAAGAAGCAGCTCTAATTTTGTATTATATTGAGCTGCAGGATTTTGTTATTGCGCGTGCGAACGAAATCCTTTTTGTCGTTAGTAAAGCTACAAGATATTTTTTAACGTCCGTAGTTGGTCGAGTTGTAGGTTTAGTCTGGAAAGGTGTGATTGAAAGTTTTAAAAAATAAATTGTATTTAGCACTAAAATGTTTTATACTGATTTAATGATATTTACCTATTAACAAATTTTATAAATATTTTTCAATGAAAGCTCTTATTGGTTACGTATTATTGCTAGTATTAATGTTTAGTTTAGCCGCCGGCCTATACTTTGGCTTAAAGACAATAAGACTTATTTAAATGATGCTATCTATAACTCTGTCTAACTTTTAACGGTTTTCTTTAGTTTATGGTATCGAAATTTATAAGCATGTCGGCCACTGAAAGCCCAACGCTAAATAACGAATCACTGTTACGATCGTATATAACAGGCTCCCGACGCATTAGTAATATTTTTTGGGCCGTTGTTGTGAGTCTTGGTGGTTTGGGATTTTTTTTAAAAGGCTTTTCAAGCTATTTTAAAACAAATTTATTAATACTCTCTAATTCAAGTACAATTTCTTTTATTCCTCAAGGTGTTGTTTTATTGTTTTATGGAACAATAGGCGTACTTATTGGATTGTTTCTTTTTTTAACGATATGGTGGGATATAGGTTTTGGTTACAACGAGTATGACCAAAAAATTAAAAAAATCACTATATATAGGCGAAGTTTTCCAGGACCAAACCGTAATTTAAAATTAATGTTTAATTTTTCGGAAACAAAATCTATTAAAGTGCGAATTACCGAAGGCTTAAACCCCAAACGACAATTGTTCTTATGCTTACAAGATAATCGAGAAATACCATTAACTGCCATTGACCAGCCGGCGGCCTTGGATAAAATTGAAAAAGAAGCCGTTGCATTAGCGAAATTTTTAGGTGTGAATTTGGAAACAGAGTAGGTTGTTTTAGGGCGAACGACGGGAATTGAACCCGCGAATGCTGGAATCACAACCCAGTGCCTTAACCACTTGGCTACGCTCGCCTTTACTTACAAATTTAGTATACAAACATTTTATCTCCTAGTCAATTTATTAATTAATAATAGCGAAATGGAATGATCGAACTCCCGTTGTTATAATTTTAAGGTAGGTATTGATAGTAAAATAAAAGTTTTGAACTTTGAAGCCAAAAAAAGAAAAGATTCTTGTAGTTGATGACGAGCCTAATATTCGTCATATTTTAGAAACAAGGCTAACACTTCGCGGTTATAAAGTCTCGCTTGCTGCAGATGGTGAAGAGGCTATTTTAATGTTTCATAAAGAATTGCCTGATCTTGTCATTCTTGATATTATGTTACCCAAACTAGATGGTTTTGGGGTTTGTAATGAATTGCGTAAAGAATCAAATGTTCCTATTATTATGTTAACAGCGTTAGGCGATATTTCTAGTCGTGTAACGGGTCTCGATTTTGGGGCGGATGACTATGTTTTAAAACCTTTTTCACCTAAAGAGCTGGAAGCACGCATTCGTTCGGTTTTTCGAAGAGTCAATAAGGTTGATATTTTACATACGAAAAATAGCACGGCGCGTAGTTTTTGTATCGGAAATTTAGTTATCGATACAAATAAAAGGCAAGTTTTAAAAAACAATGTACGAGTTCGTCTCACTGACATGGAATTTAATTTACTTCATTTATTAATTAGTAAGGCAGGTGAACGACTATCGCGGGCTTACATATTGGATAATGTTTGGGGTTATACACCCGAGAGATATGGCGATACAAGGGTTGTTGACGTCCATATTTCACGATTACGTGCAAAATTAGAAGAAGACCAAGCAAATCCAGACTTAATAATTACGGCGCGCGGGACGGGATATATGTTTCAAAAATAATTTTTATTTCATAGATCCTCTTTTTCAGTTCAAAATAGTTTTTTTTCTAGTTTTTTAATTACTAATTTAACGTGAAGTAAGAAAAAATGCTGAATGCAAATAAAAATATTTACCGTTATCTGTTGCCAAATTTATTAGAAATTCAACGAGCGAGTTATTGTTGGTTTTTAGAAAAAGGTTTGATTCAAGAGCTAGAAACATATTCAATAATTCAAGATTATTTGGGTGAACTCGAATTAAATTTTGCAACAAAATACTATAAGATTAAGGCCCCGACTTATACCTTAGAAGAAACGAAGCGAAAAGATTTAACCTATAGTGTAAAAATCTTTGTGCGCGCTGATTTAGTAAATCATTCAAACATTTACCAATCACAGCATAACCGGGTTCTTCTTTGTGATATCCCCCTAATAACGAATAGTGGCACCTTTTTAGTTAATGGTATTGAACGTGTTGTAATCAACCAGTTAGTTCGTAGTCCTGGAATCTATTATAAAACGGATTATGATAAGCAAAAATCAAAAATATATACAGCCGGTCTAATTTCCAACCGCGGGACTTGGTTGAAGTTTGAAATTGATAAGGATGACTTTTTAAATATACGCATTGATAAGGCTAAAAAGTTTTCAGCTTATGTTTTTTTAAAAGCTTTGGGACTAGAAGAAAGTGAAATTTTTGCCTCGTTCGACAATGTTGATTATTTTCGTCGTACCAGTTCAGTGAATTCTCCACTAGATATGGAAACAGCTCTGCTAGAAGTGCATGCCAAATTACGGCCTGAAGAACCTCCCAGTGCTAAAAGTTGCCAGCAATTTTTATATTCGAAATTTTTCGACCCCAAACGTTACGATTTAGGCTGGGTTGGACGGCACAAGCTTAATCAAAAATTGAACTTAAATATCGACCATGATGTCAGAATTTTAACGCAAAAAGATATCTTGGGTATAATTAATGCTTTAATTAATTTCAGGTCATCCTTTTTACCTGATGACGATATTGACCACCTGGGTAACAGAAGGATCCGCTCGGTTGGAGAATTATTAACAAATCAAATTCGTATAGGATTAAATCGACTAGAACGGATTGTTCGTGAACGAATGCTTATTTGCGAGAAATCTTATATACGCGTTAATACGCTAATTACGCCTAAACCTTTAGCCGCTTCAATCAGGGAGTTCTTTGGTTCGAATCCTTTGTCGCAATTTATGGATCAAATAAATCCTTTGGCCGAACTTACTCATAAACGACGATTATCGGTTTTAGGTCCTGGCGGAATCGTTCGTGATCGCGTTGGTTTTGCAATTCGTGATATCCACCCAAGCCAATATGGACGAATCTGCCCCATTGAAACTCCAGAAGGCCCAAATGCAGGTTTAATCGGATCTTTATCTAGTTATGGTCGAATTAATTCACACGGTTTTATTGAAACACCGTTTTATAAGGTTAAAGAAGGAAAAGTTCTAAATAATTCGATACCCATTTATTTAGACGCCATAAATGAAGATAAATTTCATATTGCTGCAGGCGATACAGAGATTACCCAGCAGTCGTATATTAAAAAGAAATATATTCCGGTTAGGTATCAACAAAAATTAATTACCGTGTCGTCCAAAGAGGTCGCATATATAGCTATTTCGCCTATTCAAGTAGTATCATTAGCAACTATCCTTATTCCTTTTTTAGAACATGACGACGCCAATCGAGCTCTAATGGGTTCAAATATGCAACGGCAATCTGTCCCATTGTTATATTCAGAGTCGCCATTAGTTGGTACCGGTTTGGAGTCGCAAACTGTACGAGATTCTGGGATGAGTTTATTGAGTATAAATTACGGTAAGGTCTCGGGAATTCTTGAAAATGAAATTTTTGTTAAGAGTCTTGAAAATAATATTATACGTTATACTTTGTCCAAGTATCAACGGTCAAACCAAGATACTTGCATTAATCAGAAACCTTTAGTTTCGATTAATGAGAAAGTTAAACCTGGGCAAATCATTGCTGAAGGTACATCAACAGATGGGGGCGAATTAGCAGTTGGCCAAAACATTTTAATTGCGTACATGCCTTGGGAAGGTTACAATTATGAGGATGCTTTTGTTATTAATGAACGTTTAATATATGATGATTTACATACTTCTATACATATAGAAAAATTCGAAGTTGGGGCAAGACAAACAAAACTTGGTCGCGAAGAAATAACAAGAAATGTTTCAAATGTAAGTGAACAAGCTCTTCTAAACCTAGACGAGAATGGAATTGTGCAGGTTGGTTCGTGGGTTGAATCAGGTGATATATTAGTAGGCAAATTAACACCAAAAGGTGAATATGATTATCCGCCTGAAGGTAAATTATTAAGAGCTATTTTTGGAGAAAAATTGCAGGATGTACGAAATACTTCTTTAAAGGTTCCCAACGCAGCATCCGGAAGAGTGCTCGATGTTAAAATTTTTTCTCGAAGCAATGGTGACGATTTACCACCTGGCACCCATACCGTTATAAAAATATATATCGCTCAATTCCGCAAAGTGCAAATAGGGGATAAAGTGGCCGGGCGACATGGTAATAAAGGCATTGTTTCAAAAATTCTTCCAAGGCAAGATATGCCTTATTTACCTGATGGCACGCCAGTTGATATTCTTTTAAACCCGCTTGGCGTGCCATCAAGAATGAATGTTGGACAAATTTTCGAGTGTTTACTAGGTTTAGCTGCTGAGCACTTAAATTCACGTTTTAAAGTTATACCATTTGATGAAATGAATGGTATTGAAGCGTCTCGCGCATTGGTTAACCAAAAATTATTGGACGCTGCTAAAATAAAACCTTGGCTTTTTTCGGATTTACACCCCGGTAAAATGATACTGACAGATGGGCGAACGGGTCAAAAATTTGATAATCCGATAACCGTAGGTAAGGCGTATATGCTTAAATTAGTTCATTTAGTTGATGATAAGATTCATGCGAGGTCAACAGGCCCATATTCACTTGTCACACAACAACCACTTGGGGGGCGTGCCCAACAAGGTGGGCAACGATTAGGAGAAATGGAAGTTTGGGCTCTCGAAGCCTTTGGGGCTGCCTATACACTGCAGGAGTTGTTGACTATAAAATCAGATGATATGCATGGAAGAAATGAAACATTAAATGCAATTGTTAAGGGCCACCCGACACCAAAACCCGGAATTCCCGAGTCATTTAAAGTTTTAATGCGCGAGCTTCAAGCACTTTGTCTCGATATAGCAACTTATAAAAGTATGGATAAAGAGAGTATGACGGAGGATCGTGAAATAGATATTATCGCGGATTATTATGCCAACTCCGAAAATCAAGCTATTAACGCGCCCTTTACAACAAAAAAAGAAAATAATATTAAAACCTATTCAACTAACCAATCATTTTTTACACCTTAATAAAGGACTCGGCTTGTGTTTAATAATTATTAATTAAATTGGAATTTATGCTCAATGTTGAAAGATCCTTCGATTATGTAAAAATAAATTTAGCGTCTCCCAGCCGTATTAGGGAATGGGGAAAACGAGTTTTACCAAATGGTCAAAGTGTGGGCGAAATAACAAAACCAGAAACAATTAATTACCGGACTTTAAAACCCGAAATGCATGGTCTATTTTGTGAACGGATTTTTGGTCCTGTAAATGACTGGGAATGTCACTGTGGAAAATACAAACGTGTAAATCATAAAGGTATTGTTTGTGAACGCTGTGGTGTTGAAGTTATTGATTCTAAGGTACGACGACATCGTTTAGGATTTATCGAATTGGCCTCTCCGGTTACCCATGTTTGGTATGTGAAAGGTCGCCCCAGCAAAATTGCATTAGTATTAGGTATTTCGTTAAAAGAATTGGAACAAATTGTTTATTTTAATTCTTATGTTGTTGTCAATCCCGGCGAAGGCGGTTTTTTTAATCAAAACGAGTTGTTAAGTGACACCGTTTGGACAGCGTTGGAATACCATAATGAAATGATCGAAAATGTAGAAATTTCTATCGGTGCCAGCGCAATCAAAAAGCTATTAGCTCGTATTGACTTGCAAAAAGAAGTTGAGATACTTCGCGAAGCACTCGCTTCTACTAAAAGACAATCTATAAAGGAGCGATTAATTAAACGAATTCGTGTACTGGACCAATTTCTCGCTTCAAAATTTTCTCCGAGTTGGATGGTTCTTGATGTGATACCTGTTTTACCGCCAGATTTAAGACCAATGGTTCAACTTGATGGGGGTCGTTTTGCAACTTCTGATTTAAATGATTTATACAGACGTGTTATTAATAGAAATAATAGACTTGCCCGGTTACAGGAAATTGTAGCACCCGAATTAATTATTAGAAATGAGAAGCGCATGTTGCAAGAATCGGTCGATTCATTAATTGATAATGGTAAGCGAGGAAAGGCCGTTGTTGGACTCAATAATCGCCCACTTAAATCGTTATCAGACATAATTGAAGGTAAACAGGGTCGATTTAGACAAAATTTGCTTGGTAAACGGGTTGACTACTCGGGTAGATCGGTTATTATTGTTGGCCCTGAATTGAAATTAAACCAATGCGGTTTGCCAAGAGAAATGGCAATGGAATTATTTCAACCTTTTGTTGTGCATCGCTTAATATATGAGGGGTTAGTTAGTAATATTAAAGCGGCTAAAAATATAATTCAGAAGAATGAACCTTTAGTTTGGGAAATTTTGGTTAATGTGATGAAAGGGCACCCAATTCTTTTAAATCGAGCGCCCACGTTACATCGCTTAGGCATTCAATCTTTTGAACCCTTATTAGTAGAGGGTAGGGCTATAAAATTGCACCCATTAGTGTGTCCCGCTTTTAATGCGGATTTTGATGGGGACCAAATGGCGGTCCATATTCCCCTTTCTTTAGAAGCGCAAACCGAAGCTCGGTTATTAATGCTGGCGCCAAATAATTTTTTATCACCGGCTACCGGTGATGCCATTCTAACACCTAGTCAAGATATGGTTCTTGGTTGTTTTTATTTAACGGTGAATAGCCCAATTAAGCAACAAGCTAGAAACCATTATTTTTCGAATTATGAAGATGTACTGTTCGCGTATCAGCAATCGCGCCTTACACTTCATTCTTTCGTCTGGGTACGTGAAGACCCAAATACCATTGTCGGTTTGCCGGAAACGTACGAGGAAAAACTAATTAATCGAAACGTTTATAAATTAAGTCCTGATTTACAAATTAAGTTAGACGAACATGGAACTATATTAGCGCGTTATGTGCGAACAACACCTGGTCGAATTATTTTAAATCAATCTTTTATTAATTAAAAATGCACCAAGAATTAAAAAATACGTACCATTTTTTTAACGGCTTAATAAATAAAAATAAATTAAAGGAACTAATTTACAACGCGTTTTTAAATTATGGTATCGTTAAATCGTCTATTATTGCGGATACGATAAAAAATCTTACTTTTCACTATGCAACAAAATCTGGTATATCGCTCAGTATTGAAGACTTACGTGTCCCGTATAAAAAACGTGAATTGATTGGTTTAACAAGCGATGAAGTTACATTAACGAAAATGTCGTACGATATCGGTACAATTACTGAAATTGAAAATTTTCAAAAAACGATTGATATATGGAATAATACAAACAATTTTCTAAAAGAAGAAATTTTAATTTACTTCCGTGATAGTGACCCATTAAACCCACTTTATATAATGGCCTTTTCCGGCGCACGAGGGAATATTTCCCAAGTTCGTCAACTTATTGGTATGCGTGGTTTAATGGCTGACCCAGAAGGGCAAATTATTAATATTCCAATCAAGAGTAATTTTCGCGAAGGTTTAAATGTTACTGAATATATTATTTCCTCATATGGGGCACGAAAAGGACTTGTTGATACGGCTTTGCGAACTGCCGATTCCGGGTACTTAACAAGGAGACTAGTTGATGTGGCGCAAGATATCATTGTTCGCGAAGAAGATTGTCAAACTAAGGACGGTTTAAGACGTGAAGAGTTCCGCAGTAACACCAATATAAACATAAAAGAGCGCTTAGTTGGTCGATTATTAGCCGAACCTCTATATGACAAATTTAATAAAGAAATTGCAGGGATTAATCAAGAACTACTACCGCCAATTATCGATACAATTGAATCCTTAGAAGCAGATTTTACGGTACGGTCACCACTTAGTTGCGAATCAATAAGGTCTGTTTGCCGAAATTGTTATGGTTGGCATTTATCGTATTCTAAAATTGTTGATTTAGGAGAGGCTGTTGGGATCATAGCGGCGCAATCCATTGGTGAGCCGGGAACTCAATTAACAATGCGAACTTTCCACACGGGTGGAGTTTTTGCGGGTGATATAACTCATCAAATCCGAGCTCCATTTCGGGGTATTGTTGAATATACAAGTGATGTCAAAGCTATATGTTTTCGTACACTCCATGGAAAGCGAGGATTTCGTTTTAACAAAGACATTATTTTAGTATTAAAAGATTTAAATAGAACGCGTTGTTTACTGAATCTTCAGAAGGGAAGTATTTTGTTAGTTAACAATGGTCAAAAAGTTTACAATGGAGAAATTATAGCCGAGGTAACAAAGACGACGAATTTAATATTTGAAGAAGATAAAAAAGATATTTTTACTGAAGAAGCTGGCGAAGTTTTTATGCAAGGCCTTGATTTTACAACACAAATCGATAAAAGGGGAAGTGTTCATAAAATAACCAATAACGCAGGTTTGATATGGGTCTTACGCGGAAAATTATACGCTGTAGCAAAAACAGCTCAACTCCATACTAATATCGGATCGGTTCTAACAAAGAATACAATTGTCACCACGCAACAAATTTTAAACGCTTTTCCGGGTCTATTATCACTCTACCCAACATTAAATAACCCGGTTATTAGTAGTATATTGGTTTATTCACTTCTAGTTAAAAACACACAAATAAAACGCATATCCCAAAACCGGTACCTTTTGATTTTTGAGGGCGCTGAAACATCAAATAAATTATTTTTAGAGGTCCCGCTAGACAAACCTCTACACTTTAATGAAGTATTCGCAATTTTAGTGGATAATTCGTATACCGTTAAAACGGGCGGTTTTATTACTTATAGTTTGGAATTATCTCAGAAAGGTAAAAAAAGAAAGAATTCAAGAAAATTATTCACAGGGTCTTTATATTGGATACCAGAAGAGTTTTATAATTTAAATATTTTTCCACGCCAAAATTTAAAAGTTACAAACGGTTCATTTATAAAGCCTGGCACCGAGATATTACCTGATATTTTTTCAAAAAATGGAGGTTTTGTTCAAATAGATGATATTAGCCAGGAGTTAATAATAAAACCGGGTGAACTTTTTAAAATAAATGCTAGTATCGTAGACCAAACAAATCGTTTTATTAAACCTGGTGAATTTCTTATTAACGAGAAGATAGTTTCTCAACGTTTGTGTTTTGCCGAGTTTATAAAAATCCGGGAATGCGATTATATGTTAGTTCGGCCTGTAAAAACATACACAATACCACGTGAGCGATCTTTTTCGTTTAAACATTGTTTTTTTCCAAAACCGTCGAACCAACATATTAGGATAAAGGCTATAAAAAAAGTTTTTTTAAAAAACTGGGAAAAAATAAAATCTCACGACAATGAAAATCTACTTCAAACATCGTTAAAGCTCACCATTAAAAAACAAGTGCCGACCCTACAGCCAAAAATTGAATTTGTACCTATTAGTTCAGCACATCAGATCTACAAATTAAAAATTAGTGTCTATGAACATATAAATAATGAAACGGTACCGGCTAATTATTCTAATGATGTAACTAACGTTTCTATTCGGCCACTCGTTAAAGAGAAACAGTACGTTTATGCAAACACAGTATTAGCAAATATTGAAACATACGCTAAATCTTCAAGTATACTTGGTGCTTTAACCAAAACTAAAGATAAAAAAACAAATATTCTAATACTTGGAAATAGCGATATAGAAAAAATAAATTATAATGGCCAAACGGAACAATTACTTGTTAAATTAGGTGATTTAGTACGCGCGGGCACATTTTTGGCCACTCGTACCCGTTCACCGTATTCCGGCCAAATTTATAAAATTGAAAATCAGCAAATTTTGATTCGTCTGGGAAAACCGTATTTAGTTTCAGAGAAAACAATTTTATGTGTGGACTCAAATGCTTTTATACCTCAATGGGGGCTGTTGGCGCGTCTGGTATATGAAAAAATAAAAACAACAGACATTGTGCAAGGTTTGCCAAAAGTTGAGGAGATTCTTGAGGCAAGAAAAATTGAACATAAATGTGTGCTAGCACCTTGCTTCGGCTTAGCTTATTTGCGCTCAAATGTAATTCAAATATATGAGAATGGCAACAAGACGACCCCTGTATCATTAATAATTGATTCAGACAAAAAAATAAAATTTATCAATGGAGAATATGTAGAACTAGGCCAACCTTTGACTGACGGCTCGATTAGTCCACATGCAAAATTAAATGTGTTTTTTCTGTACTACAAGAAAAAATTTCATATTAATGAGGCTTGCAAATTGGCGTTTCGAAAATTGCAATTATTTCTAGTTAATGAAATTCAAACAACTTATTCATCACAAGGTGTGCAAATTGCGGATAAACATGTTGAAATAATTGTTAAACAAATGACTCAACATGTTTGTATTGAAGAGGGCGGATATACTAAATTATTGCCAGGCGAAATGATTAATTTTCATCACGCGAATACGATTACAAAAGCCGCCCTTTCGACGAATGAAGAACCGCCGCAGTATTTTCCGGTATTGAGAGGTATTACAAAAGCTTCATTGAATAGTGACAGTTTTATTTCGGCTGCTAGTTTTCAAGAAACGACTCGCGTACTAACCGATGCAGCAATTGAAGGTAAGAAAGATTGGTTAAATGGTTTAAAAGAAAATGTAATTATTGGGCGTTTAATACCTGCCGGAACTGGATTTAATTATGTTGAAAATCAGGAAATGGTAAAGCGTGAAACGAAAGCAATTGAATCTTTAATGCAAAAAGAAATTGCGTGTATCAAAGATGTAATTTTAGATTCACGGTTAAATAATTTTGAATAAAATGAATTTTTAATTCCCTTTTTAGTTTTTTTATAGTATTCTAAGCAGGGAAGAAATTTTTAAGTGAAAAAATTTTAATATGACTCGCTATAAAGGCGCGAAATTACGAATAACTAGACGATTAGGTGATTTACCTGGCTTAACAAGTAAAGTGAGAAAAAAAACAGCTCGCCCAGGCCAACATGGTGCAACACCAAAGAAACTTACACAGTATGCTCTTCGTCTTGAAGAAAAGCAAAAACTTAAATTCAACTATGGTGTTTCAGAAAAACAACTAATAAATTATGTTAAACAGGCAAAAAAAATAAAAGGAGCAACCGGCAGTATCTTATTGCAATTGTTAGAAATGAGATTAGATAATCTTATTTTTCGATTAGGACTCGCCCCGACTATGTCAGCAGCGCGACAGCTTGTAACTCATAAGCATGTAATTGTGAATGACGCGTGTGTTTCAATTCCGAGTTATCAGTGTCAGCCAGGCGATGTTTTAGGCATCCGAGATGACGCCGCATCTAAAAAATTGGCACTGCGTTACCTTGAATCACCAGCATTATCGAATATTCCGCAACATTTAGATTTTGATAAAAAAAATTTAATGGGGAAGATTTTAAGTGTAGTTGATAGAGATTGGGTTGCTTTAAAACTAGATGAATTATTAGTCGTTGAGTTTTATTCACGCAAAGTTTAACAATTATTATCAGAAATATATGACAATCGTTACATTAGGAGAATTATTAGACGCGGGTGTACATTTTGGTCATCAGTCAAGTCGTTGGAATCCCAAAATGTTTCCCTATATATACGCGGAACAAAAAGGCATTCACGTCATTGATTTAGTGCAAACAGCTCGGCTGTTAACCCATGCTTATGAATATGTAAAAAAAGCGAGCCAACAAAAGAAAAGTTTTTTATTCGTGGGCACTAAACGGCAAGCTTCGTCGATCATAGCCGAAGAAGCAAAAAAATGTGGGGCACATTATATAAATAATAGATGGTTGGGCGGTTTATTAACAAATTGGTCCACTGTTCAAAAACGTGTGAATTACCTGAATGAATTAGCTAAACGTGAAGAATCTGGCGAGATTGATCGCTTACCCAAAAAAGAAGCCGCATTGCTACGACGTGAGTATAATAAATTAAACCAAAATTTAGGTGGAATACGTGAAATGGCACAGATACCTGACGTCGTAGTGATCGTTGATCCAAAGCGTGAATATACTGCACTGTTAGAGTGTCGCAAATTAAATATTCCTGTTATATCCATATTAGACACGAATTGTGATCCAAACCTTGTTAATATTCCAATTCCCGCTAATGACGACGCAGCACGTTCGGTTAGATTAATCCTGTCAAGTCTTGCAGATGGTATACTGAGCGGGGCATAAAAACCTTTTTTGCTGCAAATCATAAATTTTTGTGGTGGTAAGTACAATTTTAATGTACTTACCGCCACAATTTTTTGTTAAAACACTTTTTTATTTTTTAATGGGGTATACGATTTCATATTAAAAATTACAAAATAAATTATTAAATAGAAAAAATGCAACTTTTTTTCAAGGTAGGTATAATTAAAATATAAGCAAGAAGAAAATTGCATCATTTACGTCGAAATCTTTCATTATGTTTTTTTCGTTAGCTGCTGTAGAAGTTGGTACTCACTTGTATTGGGATATAGCAGGTTTAAAAGTACATGGTCAAGTGTTAATAGTTACTTGGCTTGTAATTGCCATTATTTTAACTCTTACATTTTTAGGTACTTCAAAACTTGAGCAAGTTCCTAAAGGATTCCAAAATTTTGCAGAATCCGTTTTTGAATACGTAGCCGGTATTGCAAAAGACCAAATAGGGGAATATCATTATCGCCCTTGGGTTCCTTTTATCGGTACGCTTTTTTTATTTATCTTTGTAGCAAATTGGTTAGGTGCACTAATACCATGGAAATTAATTTCGTTGCCGGAAGGGGAATTAGCAGCCCCAACGAATGATATTAATACAACTGTGGCATTATCATTAATGACATCAATTAGTTATTTCTACGCTGGGTTTAAAGAAAAAGGGTTGGGATTCTTTGCTAGATATATTTCTCCAACTCCAATTTTTTTACCAATTAATATCTTAGAAGACTTTACAAAGCCTCTGTCTTTAAGTTTCCGTTTGTTCGGAAATATTTTAGCAGATGAAATTGTTGTGTCAGTTTTATGTTTATTAGTCCCACTTCTTGTACCACTCCCTGTGATGGTACTAGGAATCTTCGCCAGTTCAGTGCAAGCTCTAGTTTTCTCAACTTTATCCGCTGCATATATTGGTGAATCAATCGAATAATTACCACAAAATTTATTAATTATTATATAGTTAATAAGCTAATCGCTTATAATTTAATTTTTTAATTTAAATCAAGAATCTATTATGAATCCAATTGTTTCAGGTGCTTCCGTTGTTGCTGCAGGTTTAGCTATTGGTTTAGCGGCTATTGGACCTGGTATTGGTCAAGGAACTGCAGCAGCTCAGGCTGTTGAAGGTTTAGCTCGCCAGCCAGAAGCAGAAGGTAAAATTCGTGGTACTCTTCTTTTATCATTAGCCTTCATGGAGTCATTAACAATTTATGGCCTAGTAGTTGCACTATGTCTACTGTTCGCTAACCCATTCGCTGGTTAATAACTATTTTATAAGCGCTTAGTTTTTACTAAGCGCTATTTTAAAATGAACTAAACCAAATACTCGAATTAAAATGAATACTTTTTTGCAAATGTTTGCATTCTCTGAGGACGCTGTGGCTTTATTCGATTTTAATGGTACATTACCATTGATGGCCCTCCAATTCATTTTATTAACTACTGCATTAACTTTTCTTTTCTATAAACCGGTTTCGCAGATTTTAGAAAAACGTGAGACTTTTATCAACGGGAATTTAGCTAACGCATCTGAGAAGTTATTAAAAGCAAATGAATTATGCCAACAATATGAGGAGCAATTAAAAGAAGCAAAACTAAGTGCCCAAGCTATTGTAACTAAAGCCGAAACTGAAGCAAAAGAAATTGTTTCAGGAGAAATTAATGAGGCACGTACAACAACAGCTGCTTTACTTGAGAAAACAAATAAAGAGCTGGAGGAGCAAAAAAAGGTTGCTTTAGAAAAGCTGGAAGTACAAATTGATGAATTAAGTCAATTAATTAAAGAAAAACTAGTAGGAAGTGCTTTAGACCAGTAAAATAAAATGAATTTATTCAATCAAACCTTAGAAGGGTGCGCAATCCAAATAGCAGATTCTGGTGTTGGTTTTAATCCTGATCTATTTGAAAGTAATGTTGTAAATTTAGCTCTTCTTGTTGGCGGTATCTTTTATTTAGGAAGTAACGCATTGTCAACTAGCTTAAATGAACGTCAACAAAAAATTGTCGGCGCAATACAAGAATCGGAAGAACGTTTACAACAAGCCGTTGCAAAACTTGAAGAAAGTGAAAAACAATTAGCCGATGCTCAACTTGTAATTGCAACAATTCGAACAGACGCTGAGGCAACGGCATCACAAGTTAAAAGTGCTTTATTAAACGAAGGTAAAGCTGAAATTGAACGTCTTACGGTAGTGGCAAAATTACAAATTGGTACAATCGAAAGCAAAATACGAAAGCAAATTTCAGATTATGTTGCAACTTTAGCTCTCCAAAGAGTGACTTTTCAATTAGAAGGTAAATTAAATTCAAATTTACAGAATCAAATTATTGATAGAAATATTTCTAAATTGGGAGATTAAATTATGTCACTTGTAGGTAGTAAAATTGCAGAACCATATGCTGAAGCACTTATAGAATTAGCTACTTCGAATGATTCATTAAAGGAAACCACTAACGATATGAATATCGTTTCTCAATTCTTAGCGAATTCAAGTGATTTAAAGAAATTTTTAGCTAATCCGTTAATTACGCGTGATGCTAAAAAGAATGTAATTAAAGACATACTGGGAGATTTAATTAATGCTAACACATTAACTTTCCTAATGTTATTGGTTGACCGCAGTCGTGTAGCATTTCTTGGTGCCATTGCCCAAAAGTTCTTAGAATTGTCGTATAAAAAAGATTCTATCGAAATTGCTAAGGTTATATCTTCGGTTCAGTTGTCTCTACAACAACAGAAAAACCTAGCAGAAAAATTAAAAGTGATTACAGGAGCGAAACAAATCAAACTAGCCCTTAAAGTTGACCCAAGTTTAATAGGTGGATTTACTGTAGAGGTCGGTTCAAAGCTTATTGACACGAGTATTCGTGGGCAATTAAAACAAATTGGTAGTCTTTTAGGGGCATAGTTTTTTTAAGAGTTCTTGTGAATGCTAATGATTACACATTTATAAGTTTTTTAAGTAACAAATTGTTTAGTCAAAAAATAAATTCGGCAAAAGTATGATCAATATTAGACCAGACGAAATCAGTAATATTATTCGTCAACAAATTGAAAGCTATGATCAAGAAGTTCAAATTGATAATGTAGGATCAGTTCTACAAATTGGTGACGGTATTGCTCGTGTTTACGGTTTGGAGCAAGTAATGGCCGGTGAACTACTTGAGTTCGACGATAAAGATAAAACTGTTGGTATTGCTTTAAACCTAGAAAACGACAATGTCGGTGCAGTATTAATGGGCTCAGGTATTGAAATTCTTGAAGGTAGTTCAGTAAGATCAACTGGGAAAATTGCACAAATTCCAGTTGGAGAAGGATTCCTTGGTCGTATTGTTGACTCGTTAGCGAATCCAATTGATGGAAAAGGTGATATACAATCCTCAGACACTCGTCTTTTAGAATCTATTGCACCTGGTATTATTACTCGAAAATCAGTTTGTGAGCCTGTTCAAACAGGTATTACAGCGATTGATGCTATGATCCCTATTGGACGTGGCCAACGAGAACTAATTATTGGTGATAGACAAACAGGTAAAACTTCAGTTGCTGTCGACACAATCATTAACCAAGCAAAAGAAAACGTTATTTGTGTTTATGTTGCCATTGGACAAAAGGCTTCATCTGTAGCTTCACTTGTAACAACATTAGAAGAAAAAGGTGCATTAAGTTACACTATTATCGTTGCAGCAAATGCCGATGACCCAGCAACTTTACAATACATTGCACCTTATACAGGCGCTGCCTTAGCAGAATACTTTATGTATAAAGGTCAAGCAACACTAGTTGTTTATGATGATTTATCAAAGCAAGCATCTGCATACCGTCAAATGTCTTTACTGCTTCGACGTCCACCAGGCCGTGAAGCGTACCCAGGAGACGTTTTCTATCTTCACTCACGTTTATTAGAACGTGCTGCAAAGCTAAATGATTCTTTAGGTGGTGGTAGCATGACTGCGTTACCTATTATTGAAACACAGGCTGGCGATGTTGCTGCTTATATCCCAACAAATGTAATTTCAATTACCGATGGGCAAATTTTCCTTTCGGGTGATTTATTTAACGCAGGTATTAGACCAGCAATTAATGTAGGTATTTCTGTTTCACGAGTGGGTTCTGCCGCTCAAGTTAAATCAATGAAACAAGTAGCTGGAAAATTAAAATTAGAGCTCGCTCAATTTGCTGAACTTGAAGCGTTTTCTCAATTTGCATCAGATCTTGACGCAGCTACACAGGCTGAATTAGCCAGAGGTCAACGTTTACGAGAAATGTTAAAACAGCCACAAAATTCACCTATTCCGGTTGAAGAGCAAGTTGCTGTGATTTACGCGGGTATTAACGGCTTCTTAGATGACATTCCTGTTGACGAAGTTAAAGAGTTTACGGGTAAATTAAGAACTTATATTCGTAATTCAGTCCCACAATTCATTTCAAGTTTACAATCAGAAATGAAACTTTCTGCAGAGAATGAAGAGGTGCTGAAAAAAGCAATTACGGCTGCTAAGGGGTAAAGTGCATTTTTCATTAATTTTTGTTGAGGTGAAAAACGGATAACGTTGACAACTTTACCAAAAAAAATTAAAATAAGAACGAAAGCTTTACATAAGCTATCGTTCTTATTTATATTTTTTGGGGTGTAGCCAAGTGGTAAGGCATCGGACTTTGACTCCGCTATTCGTAGGTTCGAACTCTACCACCCCAGCCACCCAAACAATTTTTAATTTGAAAGGGCTTGTAGCTCAGTGGACTAGAGCACGTGGCTACGAACCACGGTGTCAGGGGTTCGAATCCCTTCTTGCCCGATATTTTTTAAAACTTACTAACTTTCGTAGTTAAATGACGTAGAACAGTTTCATCTCTATTAATTTGTACATTTAACGCTTTAATAAGTTGCTCATTCCCCACATACATCATTTGTATGTAGTTAGCAACATCGAAGCCTTTAATAGTGTAGCTTAGATTTCTTTTACCCCGGTTTTGAACAACGACCTGACTTCCACTCGCAATAAGAAAATTTTGGTAATATTCTATTTTTTCTTCTAATTCTTGTTCGGTAAAATTTGGATTTATTAAATACAGTATTTCGTATAACTCTAATTCTGTTTTCATAGGGTTTAAATATATTTGAGCAATTCCATTTTACTATAAGTACTTAAATAGTATAACAATTATTCAACTTTTTGTAAATCAACATAGTTTCGTTAATAATACTTGAAACAGGCTAGTCTTATTGGTACAATAGACGACAAGAATATTTCCAAGAACGGGTTGCTAACTCAATGGTAGAGTACTCGGCTTTTAACCGAATAGTTCTGGGTTCGAGTCCCAGGTAACCCACTCGTAGTTTTAATACGCTATTTTATTTTTTTACTTCTAGTAAATTTAGGTCAAACCAAAAAATGCTTCCTACTTTTTGCTTTGTAACTAAATAAATTTGCGAATTATGTTCCGCAAGTATATTTTCTACAATGGATAATCCTAAACCAGTTCCTTTTAATTTATGTATTCCACTTTCCACGCGAACAAAACGGGAGAAAATTGTTTTCTTAAATGAACTGGGAATTCCAACACCAGTATCAATAATTTCAACACGAATTTTTGGCGCCGTATAAGACGTTATATTATATAAACGTATTAAAATTTCACCTTTTTCAAAATTAAACTTTAGTGCATTGCCCACTATATTGATAAAAACTTGTGTCAGAAAATCGAAATTGCCTTGTATATACGGGGCATTCAGATTGAAATTTGTTACAAGCTTAATCCTTTTTTCTTTGCTTACTAGTTGGTAACTTCTTATTACCTCAAATACTAGCTTAGTTAAATCGACTTTATCCAATAGACGAATTTTTTTTGCATCTATTTTTGAAATATTAAGAATATTATTTACAAGCCGCGCTAGACGATTACTTTCGTTTGAGATAGTTAACAAAAAATCTTTTTTTTGCCGCGTGCTAAGCGAATAATTATATTCGCGAATTGTTTCTATAAAGGATTTGATGTTGAATAATGGCGTGCGCAATTCATGAGAAATGTTACTTATTAAACGTTTTTGAGTTTGCTCAAGCTCAACTTCTTTACTATTGTCCTGTATCGTAATTGCAACGCCCTTTGGTTTTTTGTTGGTGCTTTTACGGTCGTAAACAAGCCGTAAAAAAACGCGAACGGATTTTTTGGGGCCGCGGGAAGATTTATAAGAAAATTCATAAAACTCACCGTAGAATACAGTTGGGGAAAAAGTTAAAATTATTTTTTCTAGACTTTGGTACATTTTTTTCTGGAGTGGTTTTGGTAAATGAGCCCAAAGATTAGTTCCTATAAGCTGTTTTTTCTTTTTCCACCCAAATATTTCGATTGCAGCGGAATTTATTAAAAGAATTCGCAAATTCGTATCTAATAATAGCGCTCCATCAGCGATCGTTAAAACTAAATTTTCTAATTTAGTCTTTTCATTCATTAATTTTTCAATATTTTTTTCATCGTATGTTTGCAGTTTTTTCCCCATCTCATTAAATTGAATTATTAAATCGCCCAACTCGCCTGCAAAAAACAAATCAATAGTTTGGGAAAAATTACCTGCCGCAATACTTTTTACACCTTGGGATAATTCTTTAATTGGTTGTGTAATTGTTAATGCATTAAAAAAAGTGACCGTTATTAATGTAAACCACAAAATTAAAAATACGACAAGAATAATTAAACGAATAATCCGTGAACTTGTTAAAATGTTTTGGTTTGATGTTATACCGACAATTAAAAAGCCTAAAAAATTCCCTTTTGAAACCAACCAGATTTTCGTTGTATTATATTCAAGTAAATCTTTTATAATAGGGTTAAAATCAAACGAACTTCTTTTTAAATCAAGAAAAGAAAAGGGCACGCTGTAAATTTTTTGTTGTGCCTTGTCGAAAAGAGCTACATAACGGATATTAGGGCTGTTTTTATAGAACCGCTCACAAAGCGGAAAAATTTCTTGGTAATTTTTTTCATTTAAAAAAGGAATTATGTTTGCTGCCAAAAGAGTACTTATATCAAAAGCAAATTTCTTTTCGGTAATAATTGATTCTTGTTGGATAAAGTTTATCGACGAATAAAAAAGACCACTCACACTTAACGAAACTACGCCAACCGCAACAAAAATTAATTGTGTTTGAAGTTTAAAATTTAACCACGACAAACTTATAACTTTTGAAAATAATCTAATATTAAATAGCATTGTAATGTTGATTTTACAAATCTTAAAAATATAAGTCGACTTATTGGAAACCGCGCGTATGGATTATCTAATAGTGTATAATATTGAAAAATAAAATAGATTTTTATGTTAGATATATTTTTAAAAAATTCACCTCAACTCTTACCACGATATCAAGACATAGTAAATAAAATAAACGCCCTTGAACCAGAAATTAAAAAATTAACTCAGGAACAATTACAATATAAAGTTAACGAATTAAAACGAGAGCTTCAGAATGGAACCAATAAAACTAGTTTAATTCCACTTATATTTGCCATTGTGCGGGAAGCTACCCAACGCACAGTCGGCCTACGACATTATGACGTACAACTTGTTGGCGGTTTAGTATTGAGTGAAGGGAAAATTGCAGAAATGAAAACAGGCGAAGGTAAAACTTTAGTTGCTTTACTTCCAACATTTTTAAACGCGCTCTATAGTAAAGGTGTACACGTCGTCACTGTAAATGATTACCTAGCTCGGCGGGATGCAGAGTATGTTAGGCCGGTACATACTTATCTAGGATTAAGCGTCGGGTTAATTCAAGAAAATATGGGCATCGAAGAACGGAAAGCTAATTATAATTGCGATATTGTGTATGTCACAAACAACGAGCTGGGGTTCGACTATTTACGCGATAATATGGCATTTACAGAGAATGAAGTTGTTCAAAGGGAATTCTTTTATTGTGTTGTTGACGAAGTTGATTCTATTCTTATTGATGAAGCTCGAACACCTCTAATTATATCTGGTGCCAATTCTGCCCCCACACAAAAATATATCCAAACTGCAAAATTAGCGAATGTCCTACAGAAAAATATCCATTATTTAACAGATGAAAAAAATCAAAATATTACACTTCTTGAAGAAGGAATATTTGCTTGTGAACAAGCGCTAGAGGTTGATAATCTCTATAATACTGATGCGCCATGGATTTTATATATTTTAAATTCGTTAAAAGCGAAAGAGTTATTCCAATTAAGTACCCATTATATAATTAATGAAAATAACGAAATTATAATAGTTGACGAATTCACCGGCCGCACTATGAACGGCCGACGCTGGAGTGATGGTTTACACCAAGCGATTGAGGCTAAAGAAAATGTTCAAATACAAGATGAAAGCCAAACATTAGCTTCGATTACATATCAAAATTTATTTTTGCTATATAAAACACTATCCGGTATGACGGGTACAGCCAAAACGGAAGAAGGAGAATTTGCCCGGATTTATAATTTAGATGTCGTTACAATCCCTACCCACCGGCCCATTAAACGAAAAGATTTCGCGGATGTAATTTATAAAAACCAATACTTAAAATGGCAAGCGATCGCATCAGAATGCGTGGAAATGACCCAATTAGGTCGCCCCATTTTAATTGGAACGACAACAATAGAAAAGTCCGAGTTACTGGCAGCTTTATTAAACGAATACAAAGTCCCATATCGATTATTAAACGCCCGACCCGAAAATGTTGAGAGTGAATCCGCAATAATAGCACAAGCAGGTTGCAAAGGCGCTATTACAATAGCAACCAATATGGCCGGTCGCGGTACGGATATACTTCTGGGTGGAAATTCAGATTTATTAGTTGTTTCGAGTTTAAAGAAATTTTTTAATTCAACTAATTTAGCATTGGATGAGGAATTAGTCGAATTATCCCCAATTTTTAAACAGATTCAAAACGATGATTCTTTGAATAATTATAAACAATTACAAAGATCGTTGTTAGAAAATGAAAAAAATGATAACCCGTTAATTAATAAAGCCCAAGAAACTTATTCGCAAATTCTTGCAAAAAAGAAAAACATATCAGAGGAAGAAAAAAAGCATATTTGCAAATTAGGTGGATTACACATAATAGGTACGGAAAGGCATGAATCCCGTAGAATCGATAATCAATTGCGCGGTCGAGCTGGTAGACAGGGTGATCCAGGTTCATCAAAATTCTTTCTTAGTCTCGATGATCGATTACTGCGTTTATTCGGAGGCGACCAAATTTTAAAAATAATGCAACAAGTTGGCTTTAACGACGAAACGCCCATTCAGTCGTCTTTTTTAAATACGAGTCTCGAGTCAGCCCAAAAAAAAGTCGAAGCGTACTATTTTGATAGTCGAAAACAATTGTTCGAGTACGATCAAGCATTAAATATGCAAAGAAATGGTATTTATGTTGAAAGAAAGAAAATTCTTCAAAGAACAAATTTGCGAGATTGGATTATCGAGTATGGTGAACGCAGTTTGTACGATATTATTACTTGTTTACGAGAAAGTAGTGAGGAAAGTATCTCGAAATTCATTTATATAAAAGTGCAAGAATTGCTAGGCGTCCCGTATATATTTAACAATTTAAATACTAGCAAAAATAAAAATGAAATAGTTGAGTTTTTCAAGCAACAATTTCAAGTTAGTTACGATTTGAAAGAAACCCAACTTGAAACGATTGAAGCGGGGTTAATACGCGAAATGGAGAGATCTTTTTTACTCCAACAAATTGATTATTCCTGGAAAGAACACTTACAAAAAATTTCGTATTTACGTGATTCTATTAGATGGCGCGCATACGGACAACGAGACCCATTAACTGATTATAAAAAGGAATCTTTTAATTTTTTTGTAACAATGCTAACAAGGATTCGACACCGTGTAATTTATTTTATTCTTCGATCAAAAATTGTTATTGAAAATTAATTTAATATTAGAATAAAAAATATCGTTAAACTTAAATAAAAGTTTAACGATATCTTTATGATAATTTAGGAGTAAAAAGTGAAACGATTGATATCGAAAAACAAGACTCCTTTACATCTCAAATTGGTTGCCTCGGCGATATTGCAAATACGCCGCAACGAATAAACCTACGATGGTTACAGGAACTAAACCTAAAACAATTCCTGATAATAATACTTCAACCATTTTATTTTTTTATTTGAAAAATAGAAGAATTTATACCTGTTTGATACAAATAATCTTACAAGAAATAGACCTATGCTACTTCAGAGAATAGGCTGCTTTGGCTCATATCCTCGGCTTCAATTGTTACTAAATCCGATTTCGTAAGAACTCTGTCTCCCGAATTAAACATTCGATTTGCATGTCTCATTCTTGCCACATCAATAGCATTAGTAACTGTTCGGGCATTCGCAAACAATGGTAGAGCCATCCGCTTTTCAAGGTACTCTAAAAGTAATTGTTCCGCGTCCGGTGTCATGCGATATTGTTGCTCTTCTAGCATTAACCTTGCAATCTTAAGTAGTTCATCCGGTGTATAATCGGGGAAATCGATATGATTCGCCACACGTGACGATAGACCCGGGTTTGATTCATAAAAACTATCCATACGATCTTTATAGCCCGCGAATATAACTACTAAATCTTCACGTTGATTTTCCATTACTTGTAATAGAATTTCAATTGCTTCAGCACCGTAGTCACGTTCATTATCTGGTTTGTAAAGATAATAAGCTTCATCAATAAACAATACACCACCCATTGCACGCTTTAAAACTTCTTTTGTTTTTGGAGCGGTATGTCCGATATATTGCCCAACTAAATCATCACGCGTTACTGTTATTAGGTGGCCTTTTCTAATGTACCCTAATTTAAATAAGATATCCGCCATACGCGTTGCAACAGCTGTTTTACCAGTACCCGGACTTCCAGTAAATGACATGTGTAAACCTACAGATGTAGATTTTATACCTAAACCAAGAGTCTTTCTAAGGCGCTGGACTAGCAGTAAAGCTGCGATTTCACGAATTCTGGCTTTTACAGGAGTTAAACCTATTAAATCTTCCTCAAGTTGGTCTATAACACCTTGTATATTAGTTTTATTATATTCTTCTTGTAAGTTTAGCATTGCAAAAATTAATTTATATTAACATATTAAAGATTGTAACATAAATAAGGACTTTTGTTTCAGCAATAAAAAGTAGAGACTTTTTGTATAAATTACAACCAACAGATTCCGCCCCCTCTTTTTTTTAATTAAGTTTGACAAAAAAAATTAAAAATTTGATGGATAGATTGTAATAGAAGTTTTTTCTAAACAATTTACACTTTTTAAATGATAATGCGTGCTTAAATCTGATTGTAATTTCCGAATCGCATTTGGTTGTGGGGCTAAACTTATTATTCGGTTTTTCGGTATTATTATTTCTTCTATTATTAGCCGTGTTTCTTCACTAGGTGTCAATAAATTTGGTGTAATCTTTTTAATTAGAGAGCTCTTATTTAAAAAATGCGGTAAAGTAATTATTTTATCTTTAATAAAATTTTTTAGTGCAGCGACGATTAAAAGCAAATTAGTATTTTGTATAGTATAAATCGGTATGTTGCGTGAATTTGCTATTTGTTTAAGTTTTTTATTATTTTTTATCAAATTGCTTAAGGCTAGAATTTTATCCGCGTGGTGAACTTCGTTGGTAACAATAACAGGCAAATTCAAAGTTTTAATGATAAATTTTAAATCTTGATTATTCACCCCGTACCCATATAAAAATAAAAAGTCCTGAACAACTTCTTTAGTTAAAGGTCCGCGGCGTAAATTATTTTTTGTCTTTGGTGGCGGTGCAGGGGTTTTCTCTTTACTTCTAATATCGATGGTTTTTGACTTTTTTGTTAACGAAGGCTTCATAATTAAACCTTGTCCGGTATTTTGAATTCCTTGTGAGTTAATAATTTTACAATTTAAGAAATTATTTTTTATTTTAATTAACTGGCGTTTTTGGATAAATAAATTATGCCCCTGCAGTAAACGATCAATCGAATGTTCAATATTTTCATGTACAATCCAGGTCCAAGGGTCAGAAATTTCTATTGCCATGTTAAAAGTAGCGGGAGCTCGTCTCTCTAAAATGCTTTTTGACGAACCTCTTCTTTTTGCTTCTTCATCCCCTAACGTAACATATTGTATTCCACCTACTAAATCGGTTAAAGTAGGATTTTTTATTAGATTTTCCAGTACATTACCATGTGCGGTACCAATTAATTGGACCCCCCTTTCCGCAATTGTTCGAGCAGCAGCAGCCTCTAACTCCGTACCAATTTCATCAATTATGACAACTTCGGGAGTGTGGTTTTCAACAGCTTCTATCATAATATCATGTTGGTCTTTTGCTTTTAAAACCTGCATTCTGCGCGCTTTGCCAATTGAAGGATGTGGTAAATCTCCCTCGCCCGCAATTTCGTTAGAAGTGTCGATTATAATTACACGTTTTCTCATATCATCCGATAAAACTCGAGCAATTTCTCGTATTGCAGTTGTTTTTCCAATCCCTGGGCAACCTAGCAATAATATCGATTGTTTTTTTTCAAGAAGATCTCTAACGTGGCTAACATTGCCCCATGCGGCTCGACCAATTCGACACGTAAGTCCAATAATAGTCCCTTTCCGATTTCTAATCGAACTTATCCGGTGCAATGTTTTTTCAATACCTACACGATTATCTTCGCTAAATTCCCCCAGTTTTTTAGTTACATAGTCGAGGTCTTGCCATACTATATTTCTATACGACAAGTGCTGAGTTCCATTACGAAAACGAGCTTCCGGTCTGCGCCCAATATCTAAAATAATTTCAATTAATTCAGATTTAAATTGATGGTCTTTAATTGATTTAGTTACAAATTCAGGCAAAATTTCTAATAAATTATTTAAATCAGACTCAAGGGGCATTTATGCATTCTTATATAAATTTTTAATTCACTATTAATTATACGTGTATACATACAAATTTTATTGTTCTTTACTTTTGTGCATATGTTACCTTTTGAAAAATTATTTGTGTTATAATTACTTCATAAGATAGGTTTAATAATCAGTAAAAACACATCCTAATTTTTAAATTTATGTCACATTTTACGAAGGTTAAAACAAAATTATACAATTTAGCAACGCTGAAAAAAAGTTTATCGGATTTAAAACTAGAGTGGACAAGCCAAAATCAAGAAATCGTTGGGTATCAAAACCAAAAACAAAAAGTGGAATTATCCATTAAGCAACATAATAATTACGATATAGGTTTCCAATGGAATGGAAAAGAATATGAATTAGTTGCAGATTTAGCATTTTGGGCTCAACCATGCTCAGTTGAAAAATTTATAAACCAAGTTAACCAGCGATACGCGTATAATTCAATTATTAAAGTTAGTGAAGCACAGGATTTTAATTTCACTGAAGCAAAAAATTCGCAAGACGGTTCAATCCGTCTTCTTTTAAGAAGATATAAATAGTTACTATCTTTGTTGATAAAGAGTAAAAAATGCTTTTGAAGTGAAATATTAGTGTTCCTCGCACCAATAATTATGTTTACTTAAATAGAAAAAATTTCGATTAAATTTTGAAAAACATTATGGCTCAATGTATAAAAGATTTGAGCCATTTTATTTTGCGTAGCGATTAAACCAATATGCTAATAAAATTAGGTTAGTGAACAAATTGATATTCTTCTTATTATTAGTTACAATAAAGCCATAAAGGCTCAGTAGCTCAGTTGGTTAGAGCAGGGGACTCATAAGCCCAAGGTCGCAGGTTCAAGTCCAGCCTGAGCCATAATATAAACTATATTTAATGTAGTTATTCCCAATTTTAAACGTTTCAAGTTCCACTAATTTATTTTAGACGTTAAACGTATGGTAACAAAAACTATTTTATATCAAGAAGATGCGCGAAAGGCCCTAGAAAAGGGAATGGATGTACTCACAGAAGCCGTTTCAATAACACTAGGACCGAAAGGTAGAAATGTTGTACTAGAAAAAAAGTTTGGCGCTCCACAAATTATAAATGATGGCGTTACAATTGCTAAAGAAATTAACTTGCCCGATAATCTTGAGAATACAGGCGTTTCATTAATCCGCCAAGCTGCCTCAAAAACCAATGATGTCGCGGGAGATGGTACTACAACAGCAACCGTTTTAGCATACGCGATTATAAAGCAAGGGATGCGTAATGTTGCTGCTGGTGCTAACCCAATCGTTTTGAAACGGGGAATTGAAAAAGCTACACAGTTTGTCGTTCGCCAAATAACAGAATATGCAAGACCAATTGAAGATATTGAGGATATTAAACAAGTAGCGAAAATATCAGCGGGTAATGATCCAGTAGTTGGGTCTTTAATTGCGGATGCTATTAATAAAGTAGGGCGTCAAGGTTTAATTTCTTTAGAAGAAAGTAAATCTACTACGACAGAATTAGAGATCGCAGAAGGTATGGGATTTGATAGAGGATTTATATCCGGATACTTTGTCACAAATACCGAGCGGATGGAAATTGTTTTAGAAAATCCATATATTTTATTAACAGATAAAAAAATCACACTTGTTAAGCAGGAGCTATTACCGGTTTTAGAGCTTGTTTCAAAAACGAATCAACCTTTATTAATAATTAGTGACAACGTTGAAAAAGAGGCCTTAGCAACCCTTGTTGTAAACAAATTGCGTGGTATTTTAAATGTTGTTGCGGTTCGTTGTCCAGGCTTTGGTGATAGGCGTAAAGCAATCCTCGATGATTTAGGAGTTTTAACAAATGGCCAAGTTATTACTGCGGATGCGGGACTTACATTAGAAAAAATTGAAAAAGAAAGTTTAGGTGAGGCACGACGAGTTGTTATTAATAAAGAATCAACTACAATAATTTCAGACGCAAACAAAGATAAAGTTTTTGCTCGGTGTGAACAAATTCGGCGACAACTCGAGACGTCTGATTCTGAGTATGAAAAAGAAAAATTACAAGAACGACTAGCCAAATTAAGTGGAGGTGTAGCTATAATAAAAGTAGGCGCTGCAACTGAGACAGAAATGAAAGATCGTAAACTTCGTCTAGAAGATGCTATCAATGCAACTAAAGCCGCAGTTGAAGAAGGTATAGTTCCGGGTGGCGGTACAACTCTTGTTCATATTTCGACTCAATTGTTAGACTGGGCAAAAGAAAACTTACAAGAAGACGAGCTATTAGGCGCTTTAATTGTTGAGAAAGCTCTTAGTGCCCCAATGAAAAAAATAGCATCCAATGCAGGCGAAAATGGTGCAATTGTTGTTGAGAATGTTAAAGAGGCGGATTATGAAATTGGTTATGACGCAGCAACTAGTCAATTTACTGATATGTATAAATCGGGTATTATTGATCCAGCCAAAGTTACACGATCAACCTTACAAAATGCAGCATCAATTGCCAGTATGGTGCTGACAACAGAATGTATTATTGTAGAAAAAGCTCCTGAGTAATTATTAAAGATAACAGGAAGTTAAAATTAATTTAATTCGGTTTAAATTTTAAAAGATGGAAGAAGGTTTTTCACAGGCGAGACGTGATTTTGATCGTGAATATGGTATTTTTCCGATACGTTTTGATAGAACAACCGATGATGAAATGGCATTATCCGAGCATATAGAGGAGTTTAGTCAGCGGACAATTTTTAGTGTTATCACTTTTATAGTCTCTACATTAATTTGTTTTTCCGATATTAAACAAATTGTCAAACTGTGCCAGGCACCTGCCGTCGGTATTAAGTTTTTACAATTTGCTCCCGGGGAATACTTTTTCGCTTCTATAAAAATTGCTACCTTTTGCGGGATTTTATTAAGTACTCCCATAATTTTATACCAAATTTTCTTGTATATACTTCCGGGGATGACAAAAAAAGAAAGAGGTGTTCTTTTGCCTACTACTCTTGGCTCTGCAATTTTATTTGTAATTGGCCTGCTTTTTGCTTACTTTTTCCTTGTACCCGCTGCACTCAAATTCTTTATTATGTACGGATCGGATATAGTTGAGCCATTTTGGTCCTTTGATCAATATTTTAATTTTATCGCAGTGCTAATTTTTACAACTGGGTTGGCGTTTCAAATACCGGTTATACAAGTAGCAATTGGTTTATTAGGTATTGTGCCTGGGAAAAAAATGTTAGGTGCTTGGAAGTATGTTGTTGTGTTATCAACGATATTAGCGGCTATTATAACGCCGTCGACGGATCCAATTACGCAAATTATCATGTCGGTGGCTCTGTTGGGTTTATATTTAGGTGGAAGTGCACTAGTTATCGTTATAAAAGGATAAAAGTAAGGTAACTGGTTTCTTTATCCCAGAATCCGGGTTTGATAAAAAGCTAATTTTCCATTCAGGCCTAAAGTCAGCAGTAGCTTTATATTTTTACCCGCGATTAATAAATTAAACTTTGCATATAATCAATGATATGCTATATATATATATTATAATTACTAATTTTGTGATTATTTTATCAATAATAAAAAATTTTGCTATTTTAAAAAATGTCAAATATTATCAAAACTAAAGTGAGACCCTTTCTCCTTATCTTTAGTATTTGCGTGTCTATTTTTTTCCCAAAAATATCATACGCATACCCTGTATTTGCTCAACAAGCTTATGAGAACCCACGTGAAGCAACTGGGCGTATTGTTTGTGCAAATTGTCATTTAGCACAAAAGCCAGTGGAGGTTGAAGTTCCCCAAGCAGTATTACCAGATACAGTTTTTGAAGCAGTTGTAAAAGTTCCTTACCAAAAGGGAATAAAACAAGTTTCAGCTAATGGATCTCCAGGGGGACTAAATGTAGGTGCTGTTTTAATTTTGCCTGAGGGGTTTAAATTAGCGCCTAAAGAAAGGCTTTCTCCCGAGTTGAAACAAAAGACTAAAGGTACTTTTGCACAGCCATATAGTAAAAGTAAATCCAATATTTTAGTTGTTGGGCCGCTTAATGGGGACAAGAACCAGGAAATTATCTTCCCTGTTTTATCACCAGATCCAGCTCAAAATAAGGATGTTCATTTTTTAAATTATCCGGTTTTTGTTGGAGGTAATCGTGGGCGTGGGCAGGTTTACCCAAGTGGAGAAAAGAGTAATAATTCTGTTTATACATCAACTGCGGCGGGTCAAGTTACCGCTGTTGAAACCGATGAAAAGGGAGCAACAAATGTAACTATAGAATCAACAACAGGTAAAAGCGTGACTCAAGTTGTACCGCGTGGTTTAAAGATAATTGCAAAAGTTGGCGATCTTATTAAAGCTGACCAACCATTAACAACTGATCCAAATGTGGGTGGGTTTGGCCAAAGTGAAACAGAAATTATTCTTCAAAACCCTAATCGTATTAAGGGAATGATTATATTCTTCGTTTCGGTTACACTAACGCAAATTTTACTTGTTATAAAGAAAAAGCAGTTCGAAAAAGTACAAGCGGCTGAAATGAATTTTTAGTTCCACTGTATAAAAAAAAAGAAAATCCAGGATTTTTTTTAAATCCTGGATTTTTTGTGCTTAACCGCGCACAATTTTGTCAGTTGTACTTACAAAAACTAGGGCAGCTGTAACTGGAATCACAACGATTATAACTGCTAAGAAAACACTGCTTAAAAACGCGCTTAATGATGGTGTCATGAAATAAATTTAAAATTATAATAACTTTGAATATCTATTATCTGAAAATAGCTACAAAAAATAGACAGTAAATTTCTCATTATTTATAGATTATAGCATTACCATTCTATAAAGAGACAAGTAAGTTAAACTATATATTTCAGTCTTGACTGGAAAAATGCGGAGCTTAATAAAAAGACATTAATATTTTATCCCGACAATTTAGCACCAATTTAATATTTTCCTATTAAAAAAGGTAATAACGCTACAATTCGGGCTTGTTTAATAAGTTTTGTTATCTTGTTATATTCTTTCGCTTTTAGACCAGTATTACGGCGGGGAATAATTTTACCGTTATCACTTATGAAGTTGCTTAATAAAGTTATATCCTTATAGCTTAACTCTTTTCCTGAGTCATTGTTATTTTTGATAACGTCTTGTAATGAATTAACATCTAGACTAGCTTTAATCATTATTTTATCTCTTTAAAAATTTCGTGTTTCTTTGTTATTGGCGAATACTTTTTTAAAGTTAATCGCTCTACTGTATTGCGGCGATTCTTCTGTGTATAATACCGGTAACTTCCCAACTCGGATTTATGTTCTAATGTAACTTGTACTCGTGTTCCCTTTTTAGCCATTTAGAATTGATTTTTATACATATATGACATATTAGTTGATTTCTTACTATTTTGTCTATAATATTAAAAATAAAAATATTATATTTACATTTTTTGAATTCTTGTTATTATCTATTAGTAATACAGCTGGTGTAGCTCAATTGGTAGAGCAACTGATTTGTAATCAGTCGGTTATGAGTTCAAGTCTCTTCACTAGCTTTAAAATTCAATACAATTTCGAACATCTATTTAGTGCATAAATTTCTTTTCAAGAAATAGTTGTGACTACTTTACCTGATTATGTTATTATTTATAAAGATAATATAAATACTAGCTAAGGTAACAATGGGTACTGTCTTAACAATATTTTTGACTGGCATAATCTGGTTTTTAAAAATTTATATGATTTTATTAACGTTTCGAATATACTTATCCTGGTTTGCAAATGTAAATTTTTTTTCTCAACCTTTCTACTCCTTAGGGCGAGTAACAGACCCCTTTATCCGTGCTTTTAGAGGCACACTTCCCAAAATTCATACTTTTGATTTATCCCCACTAGTTGCTTTTGTTTTATTACAAGTTCTTTTAGATATTTTTTCAAGTGTTGAATTTACTGTCGTTGAATAAAATAGGTTTCTGTTTTGTATTAGCTTTTTATATTAGAAATACATATTTATAAAATCACATAATGGATAATAAAATTAGCGTAGACGAAAAAGCAGATACTTCAGAAGAAGCATTCCTAAATGATTTTTCAAGCAGTCCGTACAAGTTTGGTTTTAAAACGGTTATAGAAACGGAAGCTTTCCCTAAAGGTTTAAACGTCGATATACTTGACAGAATTAGTCAAAAGAAAAATGAACCAAAATTTTTGAAAGACTTTAGATTAGATGCTTTCAAAAATTGGAAAAAAATGAAAGACCCCACATGGTCGTATTTAAGGATACCAAAAATTAATTATCAAGACATCCAATACTACTCTATTCCAAAAACAAAAAAGAAACTAGGCAGCTTAGACGATGTTGATCCAAAACTTCTTGAAACATTTGATAAGTTGGGTATTTCATTAAACGAACAAAAATTACTTACAAATGTTGCTGTTGATGCCGTATTTGATAGTGTTTCCATTGGCACAACTTTTAAAAAACAGCTACATAAATTTGGTGTTATTTTTTGTTCTTTTACTGAAGCTATTGAACTATATCCCGATTTAGTTCAAAAGTATTTAGGTACGGTTGTGCCAATTAATGATAACTTTTTTGCTGCCTTAAACTCATCAGTATTTAGTGATGGCTCATTTTGTTACATACCTAAAGATATCGAAAGCCCATTGGAGCTTTCCACATATTTTAGAATTAACAATGAAGAAGCAGGGCAGTTTGAGCGTACATTAATTGTTGCAGAAGAAAACGGCTCCGTAAGCTATCTTGAAGGGTGTACAGCACCGCAGTTTAGTAGTAACCAACTACATGCAGCCGTAGTCGAATTAATTGTTCTGGACAATGCCTCAATAAAATACTCCACTGTTCAAAATTGGTACGCTGGTGATGAAAAAGGCCTTGGAGGCGTGTATAACTTTGTTACAAAACGTGGGCTTTGTGCAGGTAAAAAATCACGAATTTCCTGGACGCAGGTCGAGACGGGTTCAGCGATAACTTGGAAGTATCCAAGCTGTCTGTTAGCTGGTGAAGGCTCCGTCGGAGAATTTTATTCGGTTGCTTTAACAAGCAATTTTCAGGAGGCAGATACAGGAACAAAAATGATTCATTTAGCACCAAATACAAGAAGTCGAATCATATCAAAGGGAATTTCCACCGGCGACTCAAAAAATAGTTATAGAGGTCTTGTTAAAATAGGCCCTAAAGCTTTTAATACACATAATTATTCACAATGTGATTCATTGTTAATAGGTAAGAATTCAAGTGCAAATACTTTTCCGTATCTCGAAGCTCAAAATAGTTATACTAAAGTTGAGCATGAAGCGTCTACTTCAAGAATTGCAGAAGAACAATTATTTTATCTTCTTCAACGAGGTATTGATACCGAAGAAGCTGTTGCTCTTATGGTAAATGGGTTTTGTAAAGAAGTATTTAATAATTTACCTTTGGAGTTTGCCTCAGAAGCGGACCGCTTGTTAAATTTAAAATTAGAAGGTTCCGTTGGATAGAATGTTTATAGGTCGGTTTAGAATGGCATATAAAATAAATATTTATTAAACAATGAATTTTTTAAGTAATTTTATTCTTCTATTGAAAGCACGGTACCCAATAATTTATATTGTAACTTCGGAAGAGGAGCGGGTAGAGTATTTTTTAAAATATATGGTGAAAAAACATCTACCGCGCGCTTATTATTCATGGGATTTTATTGAAGGTTTTAAAGGTAATCCAAACGATAAAGGATTCGCAACACGCAATCCCTTAGAAGCATTAGAATTCGTGGATAAACTCACACCAGAAACGGCAGCAATTTTTGTTTTAAAAGATTATGATAATTTTTTGAATGATTTATCGGTTACGCGTAAATTAAAAAATCTTGGTAGGACGCTAAAACTTCAACCGAAAAATTTAGTTATTGTTTCGCCAGAATTAAACATACCAGATACATTAAAAGAGTTCGTAACCGTAATTGAGTTGCCATTGCCGACATATTCGGAAATTTCGTCTGAACTAAAACGCTTAATGAGTTCTTTAGAACAACAAATTTCCGAGAAAACAATTGCAAGTTTATCGACTGCATGCCAAGGCCTATCACTAGAACGTGTTAGACGTGTCCTTTCTAAGATAATTGTTCAGTATGGTGAAATAAATGAACTCAGCCCTGCTTTAGTACTTGAAGAGAAAAAGCAATTAGTTCAACAGACACAGGTGTTAGAATTTTGTTTAACAAATAAAAAAATTTCGGACCTGGGAGGATTAGAAAATTTAAAAAGTTGGCTTAAAATACGTGCGGAAGCTTTTTCCCAAGACGCAAGAACTTACGGCTTACCATATCCAAAAGGTGTTCTTTTAGTTGGCGCTCAAGGTACAGGAAAATCTATTACTGCTGAAATTATTGCTAATGAATGGAATTTACCTCTCTTAAGGTTAGATTTTGGACGTTTATTTGCTTCTTTGGTTGGCCAATCTGAGTCACGAGTACGAAGTATGATACAAACTGCAGAAGCGTTGTCGCCATGTGTATTGTACATTGATGAAATTGATAAAGCATTCGGCGGGCGCCAATCGAGTGGTGATAATGGTACATCAAACCGTGTTTTAGCGACTTTTTTAACGTGGTTAGGTGAAAAAGTTTCACCAGTTTTTGTTGTAGCTACAGCAAACAATATTGATATGATACCGCCCGAAGCGATTCGAAAAGGGCGCTTTGATGAAGTTTTCTTTTTAGCATTACCCAACCAAGACGAACGTAAGGCTATATTTAAAGTACATTTACAAAATGTTCGACCGCAAACGATTGAGGATTTTCAAGTAGAAGTTTTAGGCTCATTAACTAAAGATTTTTCAGGGGCAGAAATTGAACAAGTTGTAATAGACGCAATGCGCCTTGGTTTTAATCAACGCCGAGAATTTACAAATGATGATTTAATAAGAGCTATTCAAACTACCGTTCCACTAGCTAGAACAAAAAATAAAGAATTGAGACGGTTACTCGAATGGTCAGAATCTGGTAACGTTACACTTGCGTCGAAACAAACAAAATAACATGTCTAGCTTCGTGTTTGTTGTGACCTTTTTAATGCGAGGTTTTTCGCAAAAATAACAGATAAGGTCCTTATTTTTCTAATGCTATTAAAAATATAGTAAATTAAAAATTAATTACCTTTACTTTTTAAGAAATTTGTTTAAAGATAGATACACATATGCTTCTTTTAATTTGAATGTGGTATTTATTAAAAATAACAAGATAGATGAATAAATATATTGATGATTTAAGTACTCTAAATGAAAATAAATCTCATCCAAAAGTTTCCGTTGGTGACACAGTTAAAATAGTTTCTTATCTGGAATTACCAAAAGTTTCGGGTGATGACAAAAAAAGGGGGAAAGAAAGAATCCAAGCGTACGAAGGTGTTGTAATTTCTAAACATGGCCAAAATCAAGCTAAAATCTCGACTACTATAACTGTTCGAAAAATGTTTCAGGGCGGTGGAATTGAAAAAGTTTTTATCTTAAATTCCCCGTGGATAAAAAGTATTGAAGTTATATATTTAGCCAAAGTCCGACGAAGTAAGCTTTATTATCTGCGCTCACGAACAGGAAAATCCGCAAGATTAAAACGAATTTTTACCTAAAATCAACCAGTAATATAATTATTAAATACATTTTTTATGAGTGGCTTTTTGAAAGGGTTTTTAAAAAGTGCAAGTGAACGTTGTTTCGCAATAACGATTTATTTGTTCCCTGTCCTTGAAATGTTAAGTTATGTCGGAAGAAGAATTTTCACCTCTTCCCAAAGTTTAAAGATTAGAATTCTTTACCATTCGCACATTTTACAGCTAACAAATGTTTATTCAAAATATTTGTATGTAATTTTTGCTTTTATAGTTATATTATTTTTTCTAACGTCGCGTGGCCGTTTACCCTTTGATAAATATCTGCGTTTCAATATTGTGCAAGCGATTTTATTAAGTATTGTGTGCTCGTGTTTTGGCACAGTTTATACTTTGTTACCTATTTGGCTGCGCAACACACACCTGGTTGGCGCCGTTGCGACAACCTCATTTACTTTTATTGTTGGGGCTGCTTTTTATTCAATAATTTTGGTAATTTTTGGTCGATACCCCCGCATACCGGTGATATCACGAGCAGCTCGAATGCAAGTACAGCGGAGTTACCTTGATTTCTAAACCGCAAATTAAATTATTTGAAGTGTGTCAAACTTAATTTTTTTTTTAAGTTTATCTCAAAATATTTATTCGGAAATCGCGCAAATTAAAAATTTATTTTTTAGAATTAAGTATATTTTTATTATTTCGCTATAATGTAGTCTATAATATTACATTAGCTTGTTAAGAACAAAAACCTATAGGTAATAATTTTTTGGTATTTTAATAAAAATATAAAATTCACATTTATAAGATTTTTTAATTACTCATGTTTTCGCTAAAAATTCTAGTTTATACTGCTGTAGTTTTCTTTGTTTCTCTATTTACATTTGGTTTTCTTTCTAGTGATCCATCTCGAAACCCAAATCGTAAAGACTTAGAGTAATAGGTTTAGGTAATAACCTTGCACTTAGCCAATAAAATAAGATATTCGTTTATTTAATATGCGTTTATCTTATTTTTTTATACTTGACAAACAAAACAGATAATTGGTACAATAAATCCAGATTAAAAATTAATTATAGTTTTATATATATTTGAATACCATGGAGAGTTTGATCCTGGCTCAGGATGAACGCTGGCGGTATGCTTAACACATGCAAGTCGAACGAGAATTTTTAATTCTAGTGGCGAACGGGTGCGTAATACGCAAGAATCTGCCCTTAGGAGAAGGATAACTGTTAGAAATGACAGCTAAGCCTTCATATGCCGAGAGGTGAAATAGGTTTCCTGCCTAAGGATGAGCTTGCGCCTGATTAGCTAGTTGGTAAGGTAATGGCTTACCAAGGCCACGATCAGTAGCTGGTTTGAGAGAATGATCAGCCACACTGGGACTGAGACACGGCCCAGACTCCTCCGGGAGGCAGCAGTGAGGAATTTTCCGCA
>Ga0163180_10000117_pt1 | contig 40714 bp, 32 predicted proteins | sample AtlANTMetagenome_2_FD_109647 | JGI IMG/M metagenome (GOLD analysis project Ga0163180, IMG submission 109647) | Marine eukaryotic phytoplankton communities from the Atlantic Ocean - Atlantic ANT 4 Metagenome | ecosystem: Environmental > Aquatic > Marine > Oceanic | place: North Atlantic Ocean...
GCATGACGCGAATCAGGCACCAGCACCCAGCTCACGCCTTCCGGAAGATCCGGAGGAGCCGGAGTTTCCGCTACAATCACCCGAGCTCCTCCGTCGACAGCCCGGTCAGTAAAATCATGACCGTCCACAGTGTGACCTTTAACCGCCACGAAGACATCACCTGGTTGCAGCATCCGGCTGTCGTCCTGTATCCCGGAAACCTCGCAGTCAGCAGACCCGGTCAGGACCGCTCTCGGCAGGGGGGCAATCAGGTCGTTCAGAATCATGGTCGGTTCAATTTGCTGCCGAAGCCAGAGTCTCCTCTACGGGTTCGGTCGGATCGAGATTCAGGTAAGCCGCCGTGCGTGCCGCTATGCGCTGGAAAACCGGGGCAGCAACCGAGCCTCCTCCAATCTGGATCTCCTCCGAGAGGGGGTCATGTATCACTACAACGCAGACGAAGGCCGGATCATCACGCGGCATGAAACCAGCAAAGGAAACCGCATACCGGTCAGTAAGATACGCTCCGTCCCTGTATAAACGGGCTGTGCCCGTCTTACCGCAGACCAGATACCCGGGCACCGCTGCACGCTTTCCGGTATTACCCTTCCCCAGAGGATTCACGACTGTCTCAAGGGCCATGCACATCCTGCGAGCCGTGGCCTCCGACACTACCCTCTCCACTCTCTCGGAAGGAAACTCCTGCACGACCGTTCCATCATTTGCGAGGAGTGATTTCACAAGACGCGGCTTCATGCGAACTCCCCCGTTCGCAATAGCAGCGTATGCACAGGCAATCTGAAGAGGCGTGACCACCACCCCGTAGCCATAGGTTATCCGCGAGAAATTGATTCCGTTGCTGGGATCAGCAGTCCACCCCTTCTCCTCTCCGGACAGGATAACCCCGGTCTTACGGGTGAACCCGAAGCGCCGGAGGTAATCCATGTAGCGCTCCGTTCCTACTCTCAACCCGATTTTGTAAGCTCCTATATTACTCGACTTGGCGAGAACTTCCTCGAGCGTGATACTCTTGAAGGCCTTGTAATCCTTCACGTATCCCCCTGGGATTCTCATGTATCCGTTGTGGCAGAAGGTCTGCGTCTTTGCACTCATGAGACCCAGGTCAAGAGCTGCTGCCGCCGAGACCAGTTTAAGGGTAGATCCTGGCTCATAAAGACCCTGCACTGCGTAATGCATGGAGGACTCGCTCATGTTCCTGCGCAGATTCAGATCAAAATGCGGGCGACTCGCAATTGCGAGAACGTCTCCACTTCTCGGTTCAATCATGACAACCGCCCCACATCTGGAATTAAACTCCCTGAGACCCTTATCGAGCTCCTCTTCCACAAAAGCCTGGATATTCAGGTCAATTGCCAGCCGGGCATCGAAACCCGACCGGGGCGGCTTCAGGATCCCTCGTCCGGGCAGAAGAACCAGTCCCGACTGGTCCTTCCTTGTAATCTGATATCCATCACGCCCCCGCAGATGAGAACCCAGTTCACGCTCAAGGCCACACTGCCCCACTCCCTCGTGATTAACGTAACCGATGGTGTGAGTGGCCATCTTGGCGCTGCTGTACCAACGCTTGACACTTTTCTCGAAACGGAATCCGTGAATGAAGTTTTCCTCAAGGGCTGCCTGCACTTCATCCGCTTCATCCTCACGCAAGCCCTTCGCAATGATTACATAGTCCGGCCTGGCCCCGAGCTTCTCCTGCAATTCCTGCGAACTCACACCAATGGCCCGTGCCACGATCGGAATCATATGCCCTACATAACGATCAAGAAGCTCTCCCACCGGCATTTCCTCACGCAAACGGCGACTCCTTCGCTTCAGCAACAGGCGACGCTCCCCCTCACTGGCTTCGATCCACTTCCTGCTGCCAACCAACCCAGCAAACGCCACTCCTCTCGCGGCAACCCCTGGATCGCGCAGATGAATCTTATCCGCAATGACGGTAGTCACCGGAAGATTTCGCGCCATGATGCGCCCATTGCGATCCACGATATATCCGAATTTTCCGGGAATTACATCCTTGTTAGTCCTGTTCAGGGCCGCCTTTGGCGCCGAAGTGTCACGATCAATCCACTGGAGGTATATGAGTCGGGCCGAAAGAGCGCTGAACCCGGCAACAAGAACCAGGCAAACAAGCAGGGCACGGTGATGAACAGTGAATTTCAAAGCATTCAGGAACCACTTACCACGGTGGAAAGGGAAGCAGAAGGAACCGGCGGCGAATCACGACTCCCGGAAAGAGGGCCCGCAACTGGGGCCGCAATCGGCACCTCGCCACGAAAAACCGGAACCTCTTCAACTAAGCCCGGAGGGATGCGCCTCAGGTCAGAGGACATTTCCATGAGACGGTCCTTGAGAAGGATTGGGTTGAGTTGGTCATCAAGTCGAACCTCAAGCGTAGCAATATCCAACTTGCACTGAGAAATCCTGTCCTCGACTCCCTGTAACTCTCTCGCAACCTTGATCTGCCGGTTCTTCAGATAAGCATGAAACACCCCCGCCGCAGCCATAACGACGACCGTCACTATCAAAAGCACAACTGTCCCAAAACCCAGATCAGGTTTCATCTTACGCCGACGGTTCATTGCTCACCATCCCTTCTCTTTTCAGCTACCCGCAACTTGGCACTCCGCGCCCGTGGATTTTCGGCAACTTCTGCAGGCGAAGGGCTTACCGGTCGCCGCGTAATCACCTCTAGGCAGCAATCCGGATTCGGACGAGGTGCAACCCATTCAGGCCTGTCAAGCTCTACCAGACTACGAGCCTTGAAGCTCCTCTTTACCAACCGATCTTCCAGACTATGGAACGTGATCACCGCCATCCGGCCTCCTGGCTTCAAAAGCGAAGGAGCCGACTCCAGCGCAGCTTCCAGCGATTCCATTTCGCGGTTTACCGTCATCCTCAGCGCTTGGAAAACCCGCGTTGCCGGATGAACCCGGCCTCTGCGCCCGACTATCCCCGCAACGCAATCAGCGAGATCGAGAGTATCCTTGAATGATCTGGCCGCACGACGGCGCACAATGGCCCTGGCTATCGGACGGGCCTTACGCTCCTCGCCCAGATCACGAAAGATACGGGCCAACTCTTCTTCTTCCCATTCGTTCACGATGTCTGCCGCAGTCACTCCTTCCCCGGGATTCATCCTCATGTCCAGCGGCCCCTCCCTGCGCAAAGAAAACCCTCGATCTCCGGAATCCAACTGAAACGAAGACACCCCCAGATCCATCAGAATCCCATCGACCCCTTCCGGAGAGACCTCCTTCACCTCAAGCAGCATTTCGGAGAAATTCACCTGTCGTAAAACTACAGATCCACCGTATCGATCCAATCGAGACCTCGCATGTGCAAGGGCATCCGGATCACGATCAAGACCAATCAGTCTTGCCCCCGCCTCCAGAATCATCAAGGCATGACCACCTCCTCCCAGGGTCGCGTCTAGAATCGTCATCCCCGGCCCCGGGGAAAGGTAATGCAGGACCTCTTCCCGCATGACCGGGACATGATGAAATTTACCCGGAGACCTGCTGGCCTTACCGTTCTCCCCGCTCATCGCCTGGAAGGGGCTCTCCAACCCCGGCACCGTCAACAGAATTGTTGAGCAATCCGTCAGGCACGAGGCCATCGACGGAACCGGGGTTGGAGAAGGCAGGAACATTAGCAGTTGTCAGTCTTGGGTGTGTTCGAGGTAAAGGTTCAGGAAAAGTCCACTGTCTCGTAGAGGTCACCGAGCAGAGACGTCTCAGCTTCCTGCATCGCTTCATGATCACGAGGGCTTACCAAATCAAAATTCGTCCCTCTCCCGAAGAGGTGAACCGCTCCTCCAGCTTCCAGTCCGTGTTCCTCGGCAAGCCTCTTGGGAATCAGGACCTTTCCCTGGTCATTAATTGTGACCCGGGTATTGCGGGAATAGAGCAAGCCTTTGCGCTGACTTTTGACGCCAGCAGGAAGATCAGATTCGTCAATCGAGGCGATCATTGCCGTGAACGCCTGATCTGTAAGCGCCTTAAGAACCGGGATCTTATAAGTCTCCCACTTCAGTAACCGCAGCGGCAAGGCCTCTCCCCTACCCGGCCTCCAATCCGACGGGACTGAGACGCGGAATTTCGCATCCAGCTTGAAGTCGAATACTCCTTCGAGGCTATTGATTAGGAGTCCCACTGTTTGACACAAATAAGTGCACTTAGGTACACTCTAAGACACCATTCCGTCAATCTAAAATATTAGGCCGCCCACCCCCTGGTTCAGTTTTTTTGACTTCAGAAATTGTAAAAAGACTAGGCTTTTTCCCTTACGAGGATCAGGAAAAATAAAATATATGCCCTGCCATTCCTGTTCTAATCATAAAGACCGCAAAACCGCTAAGATTCAGGCCTTCTAGGCTAGTTGGTGTACCATATACTACCTGAATATATCCAGTCCGCCACTGATGTCATCCAGCTCCCTCTTCCCCTTTCGGGAGCCAAGCAGACCCTTGGAACTTCGAACCGGTGTCCCGATGGATTCGTCGACCCAAGGCCTTACTTCACCTTGAGAAGAAGGCGTGCATCATTCTCTTCGGCCTTTGTCGGATCGGGAAACCAGTTCACGTAAAAGCCATGGATGATACTTTTTCTCTGCACAAACTCTATGACGCCATACTCCTGATTGGCCGTGATTAGCTGAAATTCATGGCCCCCGTATCGGTCAGATTCAAGAGCGAAGGCCCGGGCCCCCTTGGGACACTCTTCGGTCAGAACCGAATCATAGTCCTCGAACTTAATCCGGGAGGCCCTCCGTGCTCCGACTGGCAGAACCGAAATCCTGGTATCTTCCAGCTTGGACTCAGTCTCCCTCTTCTCCAGGTCAGCATCATCAATATGCCTGAAGAGGTCACCGACAAGAACCTTCACTCCCGGCCGCAGATCTCCCTTGCTTTCTCCCTTGTCAATTATCCTCGTGGATATCTCCAGGCCGCTCTTGGTGAAAACATGGACAATCCGGGCCTTGATCCCTCCAGTGAAGGTTGCCGTAAAGCCCAGCGGTTTACGAAGTGGTGGTTCCGCTGTTTCCTTCCCGAAGTCCTCAAATCCATCCTGTACCATCCTCCGGGAAACCCATCTGCTCGCTCCCCCCTTCCCTTTCACCTTTTCCTCCACTACGTAGTAGATCTTCAAGGTGCACCCTCCGGTGGAGAGGCGTTTTCGGTTCTTTATGAAGAAGAGTTCCGCATCCCCGTCTCCTCCAATGACAAACTCAAAGTCCCGTGATTCCGAGAAGGCCAGCCAGCATCCCAGATAGGGTTTGTCCAAGGTGGCTGGCAGTTCCTCAGACCCGGCCGGCAGGAGGAGGCCAAGGGCGATGCTGAAGGTAACGAGGAAACGCTTCATAACGGACCGTTAACAACAACCGGGGCTTTTCACCAGCGCTATTCTGGGCTTTGCTCTTGTCCAGATGACCATTGAGGATCTGGAGCAGAGCGCTCAAAATGACGATACCCCTCCCCGGGATCTCACCGACGAAATACGCTCGCTCTGGTTCGCCAGAGCTGGCCGCTGGGATGAGGCCCACGATCTCTGCACCCGTATTCCCGATCCCGATGGAGCTTGGATCCACGCTCATCTTCACCGGGAAGAAGGCGACCTTTCCAATGCCCGCTACTGGTATAACCGTGCACGTCGTACAGAACCGGATACCTCCGTAGGTCTCGAGGCTGAATGGAGAAGCCTTGTCAGCCACTTTCTTTCCAGAGCGTAATCGATTTTATCTTCAGCAATGCCTGATAAGAATGTCCGCCGTGCTGCCGTTTCTGCCCTGAGAGCATGGTCCAAAGGCTATCTCTACGCTGACTCCCTGGTCGAGCGACACGCCCGGCGGAACCATCTCTCGCAATCCGACCGGGGACTCCTTAACAGCATCCTCCTCTCCGTCCTGAGGAACCGGAGCCTCCTGGATCATTGGATCGGCATGCTTCGCAAGGGGAAACTCGATCACGAAACTCGCGACATCCTCAGAGTGGGCGTATGCCAGCTACTGCTTCTGGGTATCCCTGATCACGCAGCCGTCAACGAGACGGTAGGCTGCGCGCGAAGGGCTGTGCGAGGTTTGATCAATGCAGTTCTGAGACGCGCGGTAGCCGCTCGTAATACACTTTTTTCGGAACGTGAAAAACTCCCTCCTCCTCTCAGGTTCTCTCATCCCGAATGGCTCTGCAAACGCTGGGACAGGCAGTTCGGCAGCGATGCTACTCAGACGCTTCTGGCCTGGAACAATGAACCCGCTCCTGTCTTCGTCAGGGTCAACTCCCTGGCGCCCTCTCCACTTGATCCCGGGTCTGAAGAGGGTCTCATCTCTACTGGGATAGATGGTTATTTTTCACTTAGTGGTCAGCTTACCCCCCACTGGACGGATGAAGGACTGGTGTATGTACAGGACCCATCGACCAGGCTTGCGGTAGAACTTCTGGCTCCACGACCGGGCGAGACCATCCTGGACGCCTGCGCCGCACCGGGAGGGAAATCCTCCCTCATTGCAGCAGCCATGCAAAATGAAGGGGTTCTGCTCTGTACCGATTCAAACGAAAAACGTCTCCCACGCCTTGCCGATAACCTGAAGCGGCAGCACCTCTCTATTTCTACTGAAGAGGTCTTTGACTGGACTGAAGAAGCTCCTGTCGAATGGCATGGTCGCTTTGATCGCATCCTCCTCGATGTTCCCTGCTCCAATACTGGAGTTCTCAGGCGCCGGGTGGATGTTCGCTGGCGTCTCAGGCCTGAGCAGATTGAAGCGCTCTCGGGTATTCAAGAACAGATCCTAAGGAATGCGCTTCCTTGCCTCAAGCCAGGAGGGCACCTGCTCTACTCCACCTGCTCCCTTGAACCGGAAGAGAACGAACAACAGGTTGCCGCCTTTCAGGATTCCCACCCTGAAATCGAATTACTTGATTCCCGACGCTCTCTCCCCTTTCAGGATGGATTCGACGGATCCTACGCAGCACTTCTCCGGCTCCGGGGAGGATCTTAACTGGAAAACCCTCCTGAATTTCGCCTCCCTATTTGGATCCTGCCGATCTATGATTGGCCCGTGCGCAATATTCTCAGTCTGCTGCTGGCCCTGGCTATCCTGCTCTCTACGGCTCTCTTCGCCTCTTTCTATATCAATATCAGTGGAACCTCGAAGTTCGAACGAATAGATCGAGACGCAAAGGCGACTCCCCGGGAACAACCCGGGACACCCTCTTCGCCATCACAACCCTGACCCCGGCAGATCTGGGTGACTACTCCAGATCATGACAAAAAAACGCCCCAGGGGTCGAATCCCGGGGCGCTTGTCTGAAGTCTTCTCTATTGGAAAATCAGTCGTCTGTCAGCGAAAAGGACTCCTCCTTTTCGGGCGGAGGCACATCATCCTTCGGCTTGTCACGGTCTCGATTCCGCCCACCCCGGTCTCCGCCACGATCGCGGTCTCCACCACGATCGCGTCCTCCACCACCGCCGCGCCGGCCACCACCGCCGCGCCGGCCACCACCGCCGCGCTCATCCCGGTCATCACTATCGTCGCTTTCTCCCCGTGCTTCGCGGATTGCGGCACGCATACTCATCTTGACCCGGCCTTTTTCGTCCACCCCGATACACTTGGCAGTTACCACGTCCCCGGTCTTGACGACATCTTCCGTCTTTTCGACCCGGCCTTCGGCCAGTTCCGAAATATGGATCAATCCGTCCTTCCCTGGAAGTACTTCCATGAAGGCGCCAAAGGCCATCGTATTTGCAATCTTACCAGTGTAGGTCGCTCCGACCTCTACCTCGGCAAACATGTCCTCGATCATCTTCTTGGCACACTCCAGCGACTCTGCCTTGGCGGCGTAAATGTGCACTGTGCCGTCGTCCTCGATATTGATCTCCGCACCTGACTCGGCTTGGATTCCCTTGATGTGCTTTCCACCAGGGCCGATCAGTTCCCCGATTCGATCGGGATCAATCTTCACGGTCTCGATTCTCGGGGCGTGCTCGCTGAGTTGACCTACCTCGGGGATTGCCGCAGTCATGGCTTCCTGCACCTTGGTGCGGCCTTCCTTGGCCATGTGTACCGCATTTTCGAAGATCTCCAGGGAGACTCCCCGTAACTTCAGGTCGAGCTGAAATCCTGTAATCCCTTCACTGGTTCCACAGAGTTTCCAGTCCATGTCGCCATAGAAGTCCTCGCTCCCGATGATATCCATGAGCAGTTTGTGATCCTTTAAATTTCCATCATCGTCGAAATCCGTCACCAGACCGACCGAGATTCCACTTACTGGACGCTTCAGCGGCACCCCGGCCTGCAGGAGAGACATCGTTCCGGAGCACACCGTGGCCATCGAAGAGGAGCCATTCGATTCGAGTACTTCAGAGGTCACTCGGATCGCATAGGGGAATTCTTCGACTTCCGGAATAACCGCTGCAATAGAGCGCTCGCAAAGAGAACCGTGACCAATCTCACGACGATTCAAACCACCGAAGCGACCCGACTCGCCCACCGAGAATGGCGGGAAGGAGTAGTGCAGGATAAAGCGCTTACTGTCATCGCCACCCGCATAGTTGTCGAAATACTGCTTCTCATCAGACGGAGCCAGCGTGGTAGTCGCCAAGGCCTGCGTCTCTCCTCGCGCAAAGAGAGCTGAGCCGTGTACCCGGGGAAGAAGGCCGGCTTCCGCCGTCAAGGGGCGGAGATCGCCTACTTGCCGGCCATCGGCCCGGAGGCCCTTCTCGAGGATACTGATACGGAAAGCTTTCTTCTGGATATGTTCAAAGGCCTGCTCGATTGCAAAATCCGATATTTCAGGATCCGCTTCCTTAAGGGCTGCTTCCACTTCATCGCGCAAGGCCCCAACTGCCTTGGCACGCTCGACCTTACTCGGTTTGTAAATCGCATCTTCAATCCGGTCTCCCGCCACGCGGTAGCCGATTTCCAAGTGCTCTTCCTTGGCGACGGTCACGGTATACTCCCGCTTTTCCTTGCCGCATTGGGCCACCAGTTCCTCCTGGACTTCCACCAACTTGGTGACGTGCCCCTGGGCAAATCGCAGGGCCTCCACAAAATCCGCTTCCGGAATCTCGTCCGCAGCACCTTCAATCATGACAACGTCGGTCTTGTTTCCGACATAGACAAGGTCCAGGTCACTTTCAGCCCGCTGCTCGAAGGTCGGATTGACAATCAATTCGCCTTCCACCCGCCCAACACGCACCGCCCCAATCGGACCTGCAAAGGGGATATCTGAAATAGCAAGAGCAGCTGAGGCTCCATTCATGGCTACGATGTCTGCGTCATTAACACCATCAGCAGCGAAGAGAATCGCGACAATCTGGGTGTCGTAGAGGTAGCCTTTCGGGAATAGTGGCCGCAGAGGGCGGTCGGTCATCCGGCAGGTAAGAATTTCCTTCTCCGTAGGGCGCCCTTCGCGCTTGAAGTAGCCACCAGGAAATACTCCGGCTGCAGCGGCTCGCTCCTTGTATTCCACGGACATGGGAAACCATGTCTGCCCTTCACGAACCTTGGTCTGCGAGACCGCTGTCACCAGGACTACCGTGTCGCCACAGCGAACTGTCACTGCTCCATCTGCAAGTTTTGCCAATTTACCCGTCTCGATCACGATCGGGCTCTGGCCGACATCGGCCGTTACTGTATGTGTACTCATCTTTCGTTTGCGTTATTTCATCACGCCACCCCCTCCCCATGGAGAAGACGGCTTCGGGTTATGGAGCCGACCTCTCTTTCCGGAAGGGTTTTCCGGGAGAACGGGCGGCTATGATGTGAGAGACAAACAAAAGGCCAAGGCGACCGACTGCGAGACAGGGCAGACGGACAAGTTATCGACGCAATCCGAGTCCGGCTACGATCTTCTGGTAACGCTCCTCGTTATCCTCTTTCAGGAAGTCGAGGAGCTTACGCCGACGTGCCACGAGGGTCAGTAGTCCGCGCCGCGAGGAAAAATCCTTGCTGTGAGTTCCCAGATGTTCGGTAAGGTGCTTGATGCGCTGCGTTAGCAACGCCACCTGATAATCCGCACTTCCCGTATCTTTATCGTGAAGGCGGTATTCGGTCGGATCAATTGTCGATTCACTCATTGCTTTCGCACGCTTCAGACCAGTGGGATACCAGTCTGCCCTTTTTGCGGGGAGGCGGAAGAAGAACAGAATTCAGGGGGAATGCAACACTTATACACAGGATTTCGCACACCCTTTCAGGGCCTTTCTCACCCACAAGATCGCTCCTATTGCAGCAAATACAACTTCTGACAGGTCCTGCTTGGTCCTGTTCCACCTCACCCCCCCTTCTTGCCATTCTGCTTCCCAGGAGGATTGGAACCAATGAAATCCACGACTTCATCCTCGTTTTCGGCAAGACACAGATAGTCGCCATAATCCTTTCCCTCTGCCTGTCGACGCAGGCAGTCATAGATAAGGGTCTTCTCCCCAAAATGCTGCCTGCCAAGAAATACCATTGGACTGATCACTCCGTAGGTCGCGTAATGATTCTGGGTTGCGTCCTGAAATACTTCCTGGGTTGTGCCTGCGCTACCGGGGGCAAAAATGACCCCGTGCAGGGCGATTGCGAGCAGGCCATCCTCCCGCAGGCTGTTGGAAAAGTATTTCGCGATATGCACTGAAAAAAGGTTACTTGGTTCATGGCCGTAGAACCATGTGGGCACGGCCAGGCTGGAACTTCCATGGCGAAACATATCCAGAACCTGCTGCGCACACTGCATATATCCTTCGTCCGTATAGACCGGGGCGGCGCTCAGAATTCCCAGCGCCTCTTCCATTTCTTCCTCGCTGACCCCGGCGAGAAAGGCGCCCAGGTTCGCCGCCTCCATGATTCCGGGACCTCCCCCGGTCGTAATAAAATATCCGGAACGCGTTAGCTCCCGGGCGATACGGGCTACCTTCCTGTAGTAAGGATCACTACGCGGAGTCTTATGCCCGCCCATTATCCCAACCACCCTCTTTGCTCCGTCCCCCTCGGTCCGCCCCTCCAGCAAGTCACGCAGGGCATCGTCAATAGCGTGGTCGTGCAATCGCTGGGAAAGAGACTCCAGCACCCCGGGACTATCGCGCCCGTGTGCCTGAAAGTGTTCGTAGATCTTCTTGTCCGTGCTCTCATCTCTGCCCGGAGCCCAGCCATCCATCAACTCAGCGCGGGAATAGAGCCGCGGCCTGAACGGGTTGTACGGCAAATCGGGAAAAGCCGGCACCACCGTTGCCCCTCTCTCCATCAGAAACTCCACGTTGATCCCCTCCGGGAACCGGCAACCAAGGAAAACCGTTCCATCACACTTGAGTTCCTCCCATGCAAAATGGACCTCCCTCAGGTCCAGTCCCTGCACCACTGCCTGACTAAGCCCGCTTCCCTGCCTCACGAGGGAAAGCATCGAATCAAGCTCCCTGACATACCCCCGGCTCATCGTGAATCTTCGATCACCCCCTGCTTCAAAACCCCGATGAACGGCAGGTTTCGATAAAGTCCCCGGAAGTCCAGTCCGTAGCCAACCACGAATTCATCTCCAATGTAAAACCCCACATGATCTGCCTCCACTTCGGCATCCCGCTCCTTGTCCTTGCTCAGGAGGACACAGGATTTCACAACCTCGGCTCCCTGCCCCCGTAGTTTTTCTCCAACCGCGGCGAGGGTGCGCCCGGTATCAAGAATGTCATCCACCAGCAAAACCGAGCGCCCTTCCACCGCAGGCAATTTCGCATCCAGGAAATCTACCTGCCCCGAACTCTCAGTTGTCCCGTGGTAACTCGCCACATTGATACACTCTATCTCAAGAGGAATGGGCATGCGGCGAAGGAGGTCGGCAGTAAAGACCAGGGCCCCCTTCAGAATGACAACCACCACGAACTTGCGACCGCTGAATTCTTCAAGGATTCGCTCCGAAAGCACGTCAAGGCGCCTCTCGATCACTTCCTCATCAATGAGGACTTTTTCCACGTCGTCATGCACAGCTCAATTTAAGCATTACTCCTCCTCTTCTAAAACCCAAAGCATCTAAAACAAAATATGAATCCTCGTTCCCTTGCCTGCATCATGGTTCAGCGGGCATCTGCTTCTGGCGATAGATAATACGGTAATTCACGGAAGACTTCTCGTGACAATCGAGATATCAGCGATTACTAAGGATCCATGAAAAATGCATTTATCGCCCTCGCGATTCTCTGCCTCCCTTTCTCCTTCCTCACTTCCTGCAACAGCAGTGATGAAGGGGAAGCTGCTTCGGACACCCCGAACAAGGATCAAGCCACTCCTGCTACTGGGCAAACTTCTGGCCCGGATGCGGAAGAATCCACCTCGGATCAGGCACCAGAAGAGGACTCTGCACCGGAAGAACAACCTGCACCGGAAGAACAACCTGCACCCGAAGAGCAACCTGAACCTGCTGAACCTGCTGAACCTGAGGCTCCGGAGGAAGGTGCAACCAATACGACCGAGGAACCCGCACCAGCTGGAGCCCCCAAGCAACCCGCTCCTCCGTCGGTAGTCGCATTCACCGCCGAGCTCAGGGAAAAGGGCATCTTGAAGCTCTGGAATGATCTTGAGGATGGTGAGGCACAAGGGAGAGAAAACCCTCTTGAGATGATGCGCACCCTGAGCGAATTGAGCGAGAAGATGAACAGCCTCGATGTCGAAGCGTTGCCAGAAGATCTCAAGAACCCAGTCAATCGTTTTCAAAATGCCACCGCAGACATGGCAGCTCACATGGAAGAAATGCCAATCCCGGTCGAAGTCCTGGAAGGTGGACAGGAAGCCATCGGCCCTTGGTTCATCGAGAAGATGGCCGAGGATCCTCTCTTCACCCAGGTCATGCAGGACTGGGGAGAGACCATGCAGGAAGTGGGAAGCGAAATGGAGGAGTCTGGCGAGGCCATCGCAGGAGCATTTGAAAAATACGGTATCGATCCCTCTGCAGAATAGGGAATACCCGAACTCCGGGAAATATTGAGGGAGGAGACCCTTTTGCAAGGAGGGGATAAAGATGGTAGGGAGTCTTCATGCTCCCAAGAATCCTCCTTTTCATTCTCCTTCCTTCCCTCCTTCCAGCCGATCCGGCGCTTCGCAGCAGTCCTGCGCTCAAGCTGACTTTCGATACAAGACAAGGAGCGCTTCATCAACTCCAGGTCAGGAGAGATCAAGAATGGAAGGACATTGGACCCGCCATCCGGGGCACCGGAAAATCCTGGTCGACGTTTCTCCCGGAGGGTGAATACCGCCTGCACTCCCCCACAGAGGAGTGGGCCTTGGTATGGGCTGACGAGTTTGATGGAAAACAGATCAATTTCCACAAGTGGGAGAAGGAAGAAAACAACTATGGCGGGGGAAATAACGAACGACAGGCCTACCGCACGGAGCCAAAATACAGCTTCGTTAAAGATGGACTCCTGAATATTGCCGTCTACCGGGATCCTCATTCTACCAGCGACGGAAAGACCCAGCCCTATTCCTCTGCCAGACTCAGAACCATGAAACGTGGTGACTGGACGTTCGGGAGGTTCGAGATCCGGGCCAAGATGCCGGACGGGCAGGGAATCTGGCCCGCCATCTGGATGATGCCCACACACTCTCCGTATGGCGGGTGGGCCGCTGGCGGAGAGATCGATATCGTTGAATCACGTGGCAACAAGGTTCATGAAACCCTCGGGGCCCTGCACTTCGGAGGCAAGTGGCCTGATAATGTCCATCTCCACCACACCTACCAGTTTCCGGGGAAAAATGCTGCCGAGGATTTCCATGTCTATGCGGTGGAATGGAGTGCCAATGAGATTTCATGGTTTGTCGATGGCAGGAAGTGGAAGACCCGCCGGAAAAGCGAGTGGTGGTCGGCAAGCGCTCGAAAGAACCCTTCCGCTCCCTACGACCAACCATTCCATCTCATTCTCAATGTCGCGGTAGACGGAAGGTTTTTCGAAAAAGAAGACCAGAAAGCCGACCGTATTCCTGCCAGCCAGTTTCCCCAGGTAATGCAAGTTGACTATGTGAGAGTCTACCAGAGGAACAGGTGAACCCTCTGGCTCACTTGCCCCGGGCCCAACCGTTGCGATTATTCTCCTGATTTCAGATCAAGCCAAGTGTATGAAAAGGGCATGAGCACGCGTAAGATCATCCTGTCCGAACTGCGCGAAAACTATACGAAGGGCGGACTCGCAGAGGAGGATGCCTCTCCCGACCCCTTTCTTCAGTTTGAGAACTGGCTGTCGCAAGCAATCGATGCTGAAGTAATCGAGCCAAACGCCATGACTCTTTCCACTGCCAGCGCCGAAGGGGAACCCACCTCCCGCACCGTTCTCCTGAAGGGACTGGATGAGGAAGGTTTCTGCTTTTTCACCAATTATGGATCCCGCAAGGCTCGAGACCTGGATGCCAACCCAAGGGCGTCCCTGGTCATTCACTGGCGGGAACTGGAGCGCCAGGTAATTGTAAGGGGGAAGGTAAGCAGGACCACCGAAGAAGAATCCAGAGATTACTTTCGTTCCAGGCCCTATGGGGCCCGGATCGGGGCCTGGGTCTCAGAGAAACAAACTTCCATCATCCCTGACCGGGCCACTCTCCAGAACCGTGAAGCCGAGCTCCAAGCCAAATGGCCCGAAGGATCGGACATCCCCCTTCCTCCCTTCTGGGGAGGCTACCGGCTTCATCCTGATTATATTGAGTTCTGGCAGGGGCGGCCAAGTCGACTCCATGACCGACTGCTCTATACGCGGGAGGACACCAGATGGAAAGTCTCCCGCCTCAGCCCCTGACGTTCCCTCCCTGCATCCGGCGCTTTCGCGCTTTCTCCTGTTGTAGAAATACGGGCAGCAGGTGCTCCTGAATGAAGGCGAAGGCCTCCTGAAGGCCCTCTTTCTTGTATACTCGTCCAATTTGCGCCTCCACAAGGGTCGGATTGCCAATAACTCGAAGGAAGTCATTGGAGGTGCAACGGATAAACTTCTCTCCATCAAGCATTCCATCCTCCCGGAGAATCCACTCCCGTACAAAGAGAGCGAGAACGGCATCACCTACCCAGGCCTCCTCCCGGTCCCGGGTCAATTGTTCCTCATTGTGCTTCATCAGAAGATGCTAGGTCGACTCAATGCGGAGCTTCTTTTCAATCCGGTCTCGCATTTCACTCTCGGATTCCGGATCCCAGTAACCACTATCCAGCTCAATAAAAATTCCAGCATACGGAAGGGCGGTGGAGGTCTTGAAGACTACTACCGTAAACTTGTTGGCATTATCTTCCAACAGGAGGGACAGTGATCTGAATTCCATTTCCCGGGACGGATATCCCCGCAAGGCTGCTTCGACCGTGCGCCGGTAGCTAGTGATCCCAGGAGCTCGATCGTTGGGAATCTCTGCCAGTTCCCGCGCAAGATAAATCCGCGGTTTCACATTTTGAACCCGCTCCAGTTCCTTGAGAACCTCCTGAAGGACTACCGGAATCTCATCTTCAATAAAGATGGTCCTCACCCCCGGACGACTATGCAGCGGAAAGGCCGCATCACCGATCACGATCCAGTTACGATATCCGAGGGTTTGCAACTCCTGCTTGATCACCCTCGCCCATGAACGCGAGCCACGGGACTCCTCGTAACTCCCTCCTCTCCCCGAGCACCCCGAGAAAAGAACCCCCAGGACGAGGGCCACAAGGGGTAGCAGGCATCGTTTACAGCACCTCACGGAGAGGGAAGTCTAGGCACTCTCCTGTTCCTGTCAACGAGAGCCAATCGATTCCTATGACAGGCCTATTTCCTGACGAAGCGCACTTAAATCAATCTTTCCCAGCGCAGTCCTCGGGAGACGTTCGACAACTCGTGCCTGTTCCAACCTCGCGTATCCTGCTTTCGAACGATTCACCCCCTCGATGGCACGACCCACGTCATCAGCCAATCCCTCCACCACGGGGAGAAGCCTCCAACCCCGGCGGTCATCAGGAACGGGAAGAAGGCACACCTCACTGCCATCCAGGTGTGCTCCTACTTCATCTTCGAGGGCCTGCACATCTACCAACTCCCCCATGATCTTCAACTTCCGGTCCGCCCGCCCGCACATGACAAGCTCTTTACCCTCAATTTCGACAAGATCTCTGCTTCTGAACCATCCTTCGACATCCTTCACTCCAATACGGATGACTTCATCCTTCTCCCTGCGCAGATAAGATTCACAAAGAGCCTCTCCTCGCAAATGGAGACAGCCATCCTCTCCTAGCCGGCATTCCCATTCCGGCAGCACCAAAAGTGGTTCTGATCGAAACTCCCGTTCGATGTTTTCCAACGTATCCGTAGCCACCTGAGAGCCCGTCTCTGTCATCCCGTAACTTTGCAGAAGAGGCCAACCCAGATCACGAGCCATCTGTCCCTTCTGCTCATTCAGTCTTCCTCCACCGACCACCACAGCACGCAGCGACGCCGGGGGCTGCAACTTCAGGGAAACAAGGTCATGCACCTGGGTAGGAACAAGGGAGGTTAGTGTGCATCCGGTTTCCTTCAGCTCGTCCCTGAATCTACCTGCGTCCCAGGGACCCTGATAATGATGCAATGCACACCCCGCAACGAAAGCACGAGCACCCATTCCAAATCCACCCACATGATAAAGTGGAAGGGCCACAAGAAAACTGTCACCAGAAACAATCTGAAGATGAAGGTTCACCGCCCTGGCCGAAGCAAGGAGTGCCTCCCTCCGGAAGAGTACCCACTTGGGGGTGCCCGATGACCCCGAAGTGGCAAAGATCACTGCCTCTTCCCCATCCAGAAGGCGTCCGAGATGCTCTCCCTCGGTCTCAAGACCCGGAGGAGCGAGAATCCGGCAGTCATCTGACTCCCAGAAATCCGATTCTATTAACTCAGTCGCTTCCATGGTAACTCTTCCAGAAGGTCATCGAACCCAAGCCCTGTTCCCCCGGGTGAAACGAAACGCGGTCCTGCCGGTCCGAGTCGTTCGGAAAACTCATTGGATTCGAATAATTCATGAGTCTGTAAACCGCAGATCCCGAGTCGTAGTCCATGGGATGCCAGGCTCCCTGCCTGCCAGGCCGCATAGCACTGTCCGAGCGGATGGTCCATGTTGCTGGTAATTACCAGTTTCCTCTTTTCCAGGGAATCCATCCTGATGACAAACCGCGCTGGCTTTACGACCAGCACATGGCTCCCGGGAGCCTGCCCGTCTACCGCTCGGTCGATAGCCAGTTCCAGTCCGGAAATTTGACTAATCTCGGCCCAGTCGCCTTCTTCCCAAGGGCAGGGGTCTTCCAGAAAATCAATCCGGCTCTTCAAAGAGCCTGGCAGACCATGACAGAATTCAAGGGCCTCTTCCTTGGTCAGCACTTCATTGAAGTCGAACCTCCAAGTCAGGCTCGGCCAACGCTGCGCAAAGCCATCGATCATTTCCAACTGTTCCTCAAAACCATGACCGCTCTTGAGTTTTACTGTCGAAAACCCCCTGCCGACCACCTCCTCCAGGGCTGCTGCCGTGCACACGGGAAGAGTCGCATGACTTTCAGGGATATTGTGCTCCACCTTATCAATCATCGACTGCTTTCGACCTCGCCAATATTCATCGACCGAGGCCATTTGCACGACGCTCCGCACCATTCCTGAGGACACTTCCCCACTACGCAATTCCTCTAAGAGATCCTCCAGTCCGGGGTCTCCCAGTTCAGGCCAGGGATGAAGACACCCAAAGCCGTCGCCGATGCGAATGAGGGCACCCGAAAACTCGGACCGCCCGGACACCGCGTTCAACTTCTCCCTGCTCTTCAGGACATAGCGCCAGAGATAAATCGGCTTCCGCACTGGGGTAAATCTAGCCTCTTACAGCAAATACGCACCGCTAAACCACAACCGAAATCATAAAGAAAACAGCAAAGAGAACCAGCTGCAGGGCCGCGTAACCCAGAAAACGGTTGTAGTGACGACCTGGAGGAGAGGCCCTTAACCCCCTTACGGAGATGACTCCCACTACAAACCAGGGGATACTTAACAACGGAAACCATGGCACTCCATACCAGAGCCCACAGACCGTCAGCATCAGGGTCAGAACGATGAATCCAACGATAACACGCTGGAGAACATCCCGCCCAAAGCGAACCCCCAGGGTCCGCTTCCCACTCTCCCGGTCTTCCTCCAGGTCCCGCAGGTTGTTTATTGAAATGAGTACCGCGCAGAGAAGACCCACCTGCAGGCCCAGAACTCCTGCCGGCCATGTCCACTCCCCTGTCTGCACAAAGAAGGTTCCTCCCACGGCCACCAAACCAAAAAACAGGATGACGAACAACTCTCCCAGACCATGATACGCCAGGGGAAATGGCCCCCCGGTATACCCATAAGAGAGATAGAGGGACGGCAATCCTATCGCGATGACAAGTGGCCCGCGGGACTGCACGAGGGGCAACGAAGCCAGGCAGGCCACAAGAAGAAAAAAACAAGCGCCTCCGTATACAGCACGACTGGAAAGCAAACCGCCAGCTGTTGCCCTTTTTGGCCCCAGGCGCATCTCTGTATCGGCTCCCTTCTCATGATCGATCACATCGTTGAAGAGATTTGTCGCGACTTGGATACACATGGCTCCCAACAGGGTGAAGAAAGCCAGAGCCCAGCTAGTTTCTCCCGTAGCCTTCCAAGCCAGAACGCATCCTACCCACACTGGAACAACGGCTGCCGGCAGAGTCTTTGGGCGGGCCGCTAGAATATAACTCTTCACCATGTCTTCCGGTCAGGGAAAGCGGGGGAACTTTCTGAAATCAGGTGCCCTTTTCTCAAGAAAGGCCTGTTTCCCCTCCTGCGCTTCCTCCGTAAGGTAGTAAAGCAGCGTAGCGTTACCTGCAAAATCAAGCAGGCCCATCTGCCCGTCACAATCGGCATTCAGGGCCGTCTTGAGACAGCGTAATGCCAGCGGTGAATGCTGCAGGATTTCACGGCACCATTCCACCGTGGTCTCCTCCAGTTCCCCATAAGGAACAACCGTGTTCACAAGTCCCATTTCAAGGGCCTCCTTCGCACCATACTGACGACACAGGAACCAGATCTCACGAGCCTTCTTCTGTCCCACAATCCGGGCCAGGTAGCTTGAGCCGAGCCCTCCATCAAAGCTCCCTACCTTGGGCCCGGTCTGCCCAAACCGGGCGTTCTCCGCAGCAATGGTAAGATCGCACACCACGTGCAATACATGCCCTCCGCCAATTGCGTAACCTGCAACCATGGCCACCACCGGCTTTGGAAGGCTCCGGATCTTTTTCTGCAGGTCCAGCACATTGAGTCGGGGAACTCCATCCCCACCCACATAGCCTCCTTCACCACGTACTTTCTGGTCCCCACCCGAGCAGAAGGCTTTCTCCCCTTCGCCACAAAGAATTACCACACCCACACCCTCGTCCTCATGAGCAAGATCAAATGCCCGGAGAAGCTCCTTCACAGTCAGTGGCCGGAACGCATTTCGCACTTCAGGGCGGTTAATGGTCACCTTGGCGATTTGCCCATCTTCGCTCTTCTCATAGCGGATATCCTCAAACTCAGCTGCAGGGATCCAGTTCACGCCGGGATGATGCCTCGGCCCCGGCTCACTGCAACTATCGATTGATCAGGTCGATCAGGTGCTCGACGCAGTCGGCAAAATCACCCGGTGCTTCCCAGGGGACACGGTGCCCTGCCACAAGGGGGCCAAGCTGATAGGCGTCGGGCATCTGCATCCACACTCGATCTGCCAGACTCTTGAATTTGTGGTCCCGGGACCCACTGAGCCAGATCACCGGTCGCTCCACTGCCTCAAGCAGGGCGGTCAGATCAGCCTGCCTTCCCAACGACCAGGCAGTGAACCCCCGTGCCACTGCCTCCCGTCTGACTTCAAGCTGGGCACGATCGGCCAGCGGGGCCATGCACCTGCCCTGCAGGATTCCCTGAGATTCCCATTGTGCCAGAAACTCGTCCCAGGGTGCAGTCAGTGCCTTGCCTGCCCACTCCGCATCATTTGACAGGCGGAGAATCCTTTCCTCCTCGTTCTGCAGCCCGGGATGCGCGGAAACGATCACCGCTCCACTCCAGACCCGGCTATCTTCCAGCAGAGCATGGAGCGCAAGCCTGCCTCCCAGGGAGTATCCAATCAGAGCCGGAGGACAATCTTCTCGACGGGCTTCCTCGCAGATCCTCCGGGCAAAATCCTCGAAGTCACACTCTCCGTGATCCAGATAGCTCCAAAGATCGAGTGCATGAACCGTGTGCCCAAGAGTTGCCATCCGACCGGAGAGATCGTTCCAGTCAGCAGCCATTCCTACTGCACCATGCAGACACCAGAGATTCACGATTCCCAATCCTTCCAGAAGGCATCGTTTTGCTGGTCATCCGGTCTTACCTCCAGAACCAGTGGCCCGTCTCTGTCTGTCACCTCGAAGTCTTCCCTTCCAGTGACCAGTTGATAATCCAGTCCCCACATCGCGGCCCAGGATTCAAACTGCTGATCGTGACCATTCACTATGAGGTCGAGTTCATCCTCCACGAGTCCCTGCATCCGGGGAAGACGCTCAAAAATACGACCTCCCCGGTTGTTTATCACCACTAGCACCCTGCCACTGTCGCTGATCTGCCTGAGTAACGCTGGCGCTGCCAGATCATACAATACAGTCAGATCGCCAAAGACCCCCCATGCCCGGTCATGTCCTGCGCTAGCACCAAGCCAGGCCGAAACCTGGCCATCGATCCCATTCGCTCCACGACTGGCCTGTACCTCCCCTGCTGGGAACCTTGTCTGGGCACAAAGATTCCACTCCCGGACAGGAAGACTGTTCCCAAGAAACAAGCTCTCCCCTGTGGCAACATATGAGGACAACGCCCTCATGAGACCGGGTTCACTGTCAGGATAGCGCTCCAGCAGTTCCTCCAGGCGTCCTTCCCGCCTCAAAGAAGCCGGAAGCAGGTCCAGGACATCACCGATCGCAGGCGCCTCTCCCATTCCCCTGATTACATCACATACTCTCCCTGTGATGACTCTTGAATCCCGTGCAAGCCCTGAGAATCCGGTTCTCGTCACGGAAAGCACTTCGATTTCGGGTCGACATTCCAAATCCCGCCAGAAGCGCCCTACCGGCACATCTCCCAGTCGCAGAACCTTTCCCGGGGGGTGCTCTCTCAGAAGACGATCTCCATCGGTTATCACAAGCTTCCCCAGGGACTCCCGCAATCCGCTGGTGGCATCAGCCACTACCGGAACACCCAGTTGCTGCAGAAAATAATATGCTTCTTCCCGCTCTTCCTCCTCAAGCCCTCCGGCAAAGGCAACAACCCCCCGGAAGGTCTCTTGCAGGAATTCCACAAGCTCGGTCACGGGCGGACACACCCGCCGCAACTCCCCCTCGTCACCCTCTGATTGCTCCGGACATTCAACTGCAGGCACCTCTTCATCCTCTTCCAGGCACACGTTCAGGTGCCATGGCCGGCACTCGCTCCACTCTCCGAAGAGGTCCAACTCCTCTCTCCCTCCGAGATCATCGCATCCTTCGACATAATTATTGAAAAGATCCACCTGCTCGATTGCCTGCGGAGCTCCGCTCCCTCGATATTTCTCCGGCCGGTCCCCGGTAATCACAATCAGGGGTCGTCCCTGGTAATGAGCCTCTATGACCGCAGGCAGCACCTCGGCAGCAGCCGTCCCACTAGTGGTGACCACCGCCACAGGTCTTGACAGGTCACGCGCACGGCCCAAGGCAAAGAAAGCCGCACTCCGCTCTTCGAAATGGCTCCACACCTTTACTCCCCTGCAACGCGCTGCGCCCAACACAAGCGGAATATTTCGAGCGCCTGCACAGACGACAAACTCCCGTACTCCACGCACAAGACACGCTTCCAGCGCCTGGGCCGCCCCTCCGCTCATCGGGACAAACCTAGAAGGCCAACCGAATATCGTGCAAGCCTACGATTCCGGTTCACTAGTCTGCGTCGCTCCCGGGTTATTCACAAGAATCCGGGACATCACTTCGTCTCCGTATTCAGCACCCGGAGAGGAAAAGCCTCCTCGCCATAAGCCTCTCCCCCGGAATGCTCTCCATAACCGCCTGCATTATATCCCAAAAGCGCTTCGGACGGACTCTCTTTTCAGACGAAGCTCCCTCCATTCACTTACAAGGCGGCTCTCCTCAATCACACCACACCCTGAGGGCACTACGACCTCCTGTCCCTGCCAGCGAATCATTCGTATTGCCACAAGGACCTCAAATACCCCTTCGTTATAGAGGCCAAAAGGTGCTCCAAACCAGACGGGGCATCCAAGCTGCTGCCGCCAGTCAACCAACTGTCTCATGGTCTCGACTGTCCGGGGAAGGGGACCCAGCGCAGGCGTAGGATGAAGAAGACTGACCAGACGGTCGAGCGGCACTTCTTCCTCCAGTTCGACGTCAATCCCACTATGAAAATGCACAAGGGGACCCAGGTCCATGATCTCCCGGGGGTGTCTTCTCGTAGTGCCCAAGTCAGAAAGCTTGGCCAGAAGGGTCTGGGCCACGAATTCATGTTCCCGAATTTCCTTTTCATCCACTCCAAAGGCCTCCCTCTCCTCCCTGCGCGCGGTCCCAGCAAGCGCCATGGCGTGGAGAACCCCTCCTTCAAACTGAAAAAGCAATTCAGGGCTAAGGCCTGCCACCCCTTCAACTCCGTCGATCCATGCATAGGGCCGGAGTGGTGGCCTTCCTGCAGACAGGACCTGGCAAAGGCCCTCGCAGGAGCCGCTTATGAGACTGCCCCTGGCCGTCACAACCGGAACAGACTTTTCGATCGAGCCACTTCGAATGGCCTCGGATGCCTCGGCAAAGACCCCGGCAAAAGGCTCAACTTCCGGCTCCTCCCATGCAATCTCAGGGAGTTCGTTATTCAGGGCCTCCAGAGAGGACCCCTTCTCTATTTTCTCTACCTCCGAAGGAACAAACCAGGGCGTTGGCGATGAGAGCGCAAAATCGTTTCGGTAAAAGGCAACCCCACCCTCAGGAGGTGACGCCAGAACTTCAAAGGGGCCCTTTCCAACGAGCAACCCGCCGTCGGAGGCCCCGAAGACCGCGAGGTTCATGATGCTACCAGGCGTTCCGGACTAGGCTACCGCATTGGTAATCAGCTCACGGAAACTCACAGCCTCCAAGCTCGCCCCTCCCACCAATGCTCCATCAATATCCTCGCGATTCATCAGTTCCGCGGAATTACCGGGCTTTACACTTCCACCATACTGAATTCTGGTAGCGGCAGCCACTTCGCTGCCAAATTGCTCCTGAAGAAGGCTCCGAACAAACGCATGGGCTTCCTGAGCCTGGTCAGGAGTAGCTGTCACCCCGGTCCCGATAGCCCAGACCGGTTCGTAAGCCACGACCACATCCGCCATGTTCTCTTCCGTGAGGTTGGCCAACCCCCCACTTACCTGCCTGCGCAGCACCTCCTCCAGTTTCCCTCCCTCGCGTTCTTCGAGGGTCTCTCCAATACAGAAGATTGGCCGCAGATCCGCAGCGAGCGACTTAAGGACCTTAGCGTTAATGAACTCATCACTTTCGCCATAAATTGAGCGACGCTCACTGTGCCCCAGGATCACGTATTGAACCCCCAGCTCATTGAGCATGGAGGTCGCTACCTCACCGGTAAACGCTCCCTCATCCTGTTCAGAAACGTTCTGGGCTGAAAGGGCAACCACTGAATCAGCCAGCAGTGACGACGCCGCGGGGATGGACACATGAGGGGGAGCGACCACAATATCGCATTCTTGAGAAAGCTCCTCTGTCCCGGGCAAAAAGCTCCCGATGAATTCCGCAGTTTCAGCGGGTCCCTTGTTCATCTTCCAGTTCGCCGCGATAATCAGTTTACGTGCCATGCTATTGTATTTATTAGATATTAGTGAGGGCCGTTACTCCGGGTAACTCCTTCCCTTCAAGTAACTCCAGGGAAGCGCCACCTCCCGTCGAAATAAAGGACATGCTCTCGCCAAGATTATACTTCTTAACCGCAGTCACGGAATCCCCCCCTCCCCCGATCGTCAGCGCCTCCGAATCAGCGACTGCCTGAGCCAGCTCCTTCGTACCTTTTTCAAAAGAAGTCAGTTCGAATACGCCCATTGGCCCATTCCAGACGATTGTACCAGCCCCAGCGACCTCGGCACAGAACTCCCCAATCGCCACATCTCCAATATCAATTCCCTCCCAGCCATCCTCTACTTCTCCACCCTCGGCATAAGGAGCTGTAACCCTTGTCGCAGCCCCGTCCTTGAACTCCTGAGTGATACGAGTATCGGCCGGGAGAAGGATTTTCACACCCTTCGATTCTGCCTTGGAGAGAATATCAAGAGCGAGGGCGGACTTGTCCGCCTCGAGAAGACTACCACCCATGCGGTGCCCCTTGGCATGCAGGAAGGTATTAGCCATTGCACCGCCAATGATGAGGCAATCCGCCTTCTCAAGAAGGGATGTGATCACCTCGATCTTATCGCTTACCTTGGCTCCTCCCAGAATTACCACGAACGGCCGTTCAGGATCCTCCAGCTTCTCACACAGGTATTTGAGTTCCTTCTCTATGAGAAATCCCATCGCGCTTTTTTCCACGTAACGGGTCACCCCCTCCGTCGACCCATGCGCACGGTGAGCAGTGCCAAAGGCATCGTTCACGAAATAGTCCGCATTACCTGCGAGAGCCCTCGCGAATTCCTGGTCGTTGCTCTTCTCCCCGGCATGAAACCGGGTATTCTCAAGGAGAATCACGTCACCCGCCCCAAGTTGGGCTCGACTGGAGGCAGCACCCTCTCCGATACAGTCACTCGCAAAGGAGACCTCTTTCCCAAGCAATTCCCCCAACCGAACTGCCACAGGCCGCAGGGAATACCGGGGGTCCGGCTCACCCTTGGGGCGTCCTAGATGGGAACAGAGGACCAATCTGGCCCCACCTTCGACAAGGTGCGTGATGGAAGGCAAGGCAGCCTGGATACGCGTATCGTCGGTAATAGCTCCCTCGCCCAGAGGGACATTGAAATCCACCCGCATGAGGACCTCTCGGTCCTCAACCGCAAGATCACGGATACTGAGCTTGGACATGAGGGATCATGCGGACGCTGTCCGCGATTATATGCTTCGGAGATGAATGCCTATCCCCCCAGGAGGCCCATGGCATCGGCCGCACGGCAGGAATAACCCCACTCGTTGTCATACCACGAGCAAACCTTCACGAGATTACCCTCGAGAATGGTGGTTAATCCGGAATCAAAGATCGAACTGTGGGGATTGCCCACGACATCAGCCAGGACGAGGGGCTCTTCGCTGTATTCAAGCACTCCCTTCATTGCCCCGTCAGCCGCAGCCTTGAAGGCTGCATTGACTTCATCAGCGGAAACGGACACCCCGGCTTTCAGTTCTGCCACGAAATCCGTCAACGATCCGGTGGGAGTTGGAACGCGGAAGGCTCCGCCATTTAGCTTGCCCTGCAACTCGGGAATAACCAACCCAATAGCACGGGCTGCTCCCGTGGAAGACGGGACAATACTTACCGCAGCCGAACGGGCCCGCCGCAGGTCACTATGCGGAGCATCCAGTAGATTCTGGTCGCCAGTATAACTGTGGATGGTGCTCATGAAGCCCCGCTCGATTCCCCAGTTGTCATGGAGCACCTTGACCATGGGAGCAAGGCAGTTGGTGGTACACGAAGCATTGGAGACGATGTGGTGCTCTTCTGCGTTATAGAGATCATCATTGATCCCCAGGCACATGGTGAGATCGGGTTCCTTTGCTGGCGCGGAAATGAGAACTTTCTTGGCCCCCGCCTCCAGGTGCTTCCCAGCTCCGGCACGATCCACGAAGAAGCCGGTCGACTCAAGAACCACCTCTACGCCCAGGTCTCCCCAGGGCAAGGCAGCGGGATCGCGCTCGGCAGAAGACTTGATCCGGTGACCGTTGATCGTAAAGGACTCATCATCATGACTGACCTCGGCATCAAAGATACCCTGGCTCGAGTCATACTTGAAGAGATGGGCAAGGGTCTTGTTGTCGGTCAGGTCATTGACCGCCACGACCTTATCCAGTTCTCCCTTCTCCGCCAGACGACGAAGGACCATTCGGCCGATCCGGCCGAACCCGTTGATTGCATACTTAGACATAGCAGTGGTGGAATTGCGCCTGAATTAGGGCGCGGCAATTAACCAAGCCGCACCGGAGCCGTCAATAACAGCCCCACGATATTTACGCCTCCCCGGAAACCTCCCCCGGGGCTCCCTCCCCTGCCGGATTCACTCCTGCCTGCCGCCTTGCACGATTTACATGCAATTCCGCCCGGATCGAGCCCCTAGCGAGCACGCTTGACCACCGGACTACGAGCGGTCTCTCTTAGCACCACCGCCCCTACGGGGCGGGTTGGAGCCTCGCCATCATTGCTATAAAGGACAACATGCGTCCGGTGCTCAGGCCGCTGATTGATCTGCTGGGAAATCACTCGGACCCACCGTCCGCTCTTGTCCTTCACCGAAAGCTCCAGGGGCACCTTGTCAAAGGCTCCGGATTTTCCGGCCCGCAACAGGACCTGACCAGGCTTGAGAAGCCCTTTCTCCGTTCCGAATGTCAAGCCGAGTGGGAACCTCGATACATTCACAATCCGGATCCTACCAGCGGGAAAACCGCCGAGATCATCGCGCAGAAGCATTCCCTTGCATCCACCGCTCCACTTTCCCTTTGCAGGATCCCGCCAGAGAATAGCCAATCCGGCTGCTACGCTAGGAAACTTCAGGTTATACCACGCTTTCGAATCCAATCCCCCCTCTCCTGACGCATGCAGTGGAAGGGTCCCCGGGGTAACAGCCATCACACTCGAAATCTGGTTCAGCTTCACTCCGATTGCCTCGCCCAGTTCGACCCCTTCGGCATTTGAAAGTTGGAGTCGCCCGGGAGGAAGAGATCCTACGGGAGGCGTAACCTGAACCCGACGACCCCCCTGAATTACCTCACGCCACGGAGGTTCCTGTCCAACGGCAAGAATACGAAGGGCCCGGTCACGCTTTTTGTCATCCTGGGCGAGAAGGCTAGGACCACCGAGAATCGAGATGAGCGTAACCGCGACAAGATATCCGTTAACGGAACGATGTGCATTCATGACTTTCTAGCACGGGATTGAAGCATTGAAGCCCCCCGATAGCAATCTGCCATCTCCGGGCAACGCCTGAATATTAGCACGTAATTCTTCGGCTGACAAAAGGTTCCAGACGAAGGCCACCCTCAACCGTTAACCACACACGCACGCAAAACAGCTGCTACTCCTGCTCTCCGGCCTCCGGGGCGGCATTCTCCTCGCCCCCTTCTTCCCCATTCGACTCCTTATCCGCCTTATTGGCTTCCTCCTCACCAGCTTCTCCGGATTCCTCTTCATCCCCCTCGCCAGAGAGCACTCTTGCGATGTCCTGCAAATGCTCCTCACCTCGAAGGGTTACAAGCCGAACTCCCTGCGCATTACGTCCAGTTTGACGAACCTCGGAGCATCGAATCCGGATACTCTGACCCCCAGTGGTCATGAGCATCAACTCATCATCTTCCTCAACTGCCACGGCTCCAACCACATGACCAGTTTTCCCGGTGACCTTCATCGTTATGATCCCCTTGCCTCCCCGCGTCTGGGATCGGTATTCAGAGAATGAGGTGCGCTTACCAATTCCATTCTCGGAAGCGACCAGAAGAGTGCTCTGGTCACTGACCAGCGCCAAGCCTACCAGCACGTCATCTCCTGCCGGTTTGATCCCAGCCACCCCGGCCGCATTGCGCCCCATTGCACGGGCCTGCTCCTCCCTGAACCGCAAGCTGAGGCCATTCCTGGTAACCAGGACGATCTCATCATTCCCGTTTGTCAGGCGCACATCGATCAACTCATTTTCCTCATCGAGCTTGATCGCAATAATCCCGTCCTTCCGGAAATTCCGGAAGTCATGGAGCCCCGTCTTCTTGACCTTCCCATTACGGGTAGCAAAGAGCACGAATCCGGCATCCTCTCCGAAGGTCACATCGTCACCTTCCTCATCGAGGCGACGCTCAATACGCAACATCGCCGCAATGGATTCCTCAGGCTGAAGATTGAGGACATTCTTGATGCTTCTCCCCTTCGATGCCCGGGACCCCTCTGGAAGTTCATAGACGCGTTCCACGTAGACTCGCCCTGTATTCGTAAAGAACATCAGGTAATCGTGTGCCTGAGCACTGAAGAGGTGCTCCACAAAATCGTCCTCATCCTCATTTCCACCCCGGGTCTCCATTCCCCGGACTCCCTTTCCACCCCGACCCTGCAACCTGTATTCACTGGCAGAGGTTCGCTTCACATAGCCACGGTGGCTCAAGGTGCAGATCATGCCCTCATTGGCGATGAGATCCTCAATGGCGATTTCGCCTTCATCGGGAAGGATTTCACACTTACGGGGATTCCCATACTTCTCCTTAACCGCCCGAAGCTCATCCTTGATAATCCCAAGAACCCGCGCCTCCCTGGCCAGGATATCCATCAGGTCCTTGATCTCCTCGATAACCGAGTCGTAGTCATTCTTGATCTTCTCACGCTCCAGCGCCACCAACTGGTAAAGCCGCAGTTCCAGAATCGCATTCACCTGCCTGTCAGTGAAGACATAGTTGTCTCCCTGCAGACTCGGTTGCTCCCGGATAAGAACGCCCAACCCCTCTGCCGCTTCACGCGTGAAGGTGTATCCCCTTACCTTCTCCCGGGCCTCATCACGGCTCTTTGAGCTGCGGATCATCTCGATGAAATCATCCAGACGCCCCAGGGAAAGGAGCAGAGCCTCGAGGGTCTCTGCCCGATCTTCCGCCTTCTCCAGGAGGTGCCGGGTCCGGCGCACCACCACTTCCCGCCGATGCTCAATATAGCAGTCCAGCGCCTCCTTCAGGGAAAGCAGTTTTGGGCGACGCTCATGGATGGCGAGCATGTTCACACTGAACGAGGTCTCCATCGCGGTGAGCTTGTAGATCTGGTTCACCAGGACCTGGGGCCGCGCATCCCGCTTGAGGGTGATTTCAATCCGGGTGTTCTCGTCAGTAAGATCCCTCATCCCGGAAATGACCACCAGAGTCTTCTGATTCACCAACTCCGCAATCCGTTGCTGAAGCGTGGCACGGTTGACTCCATAGGGAACTTCCGTGATAGTGATGATGGCGATTCCGTTATCCTTCTCATCCACCTCCATCTTTCCGCGCATCTTGACTGACCCACGACCGGTGGCGAAGTAGCTCTCGATGCCCTTCACCCCACGGATCTCACAGGCCACCGGAAAATCGGGCCCCTTCACAAACTTCATCAGTTCGGGCAAGGTGATTTCCGGATTGTCGACCTGGGCGCAGATAGCATCCACGATCTCTCCCAGGTTATGTGGAGGAATATTGGTGGCCATTCCCACCGCGATCCCAGTCCCCCCATTGACAAGCAGGTTGGGAAAGGCAGCCGGAAAGACCGTCGGTTCGGTGGTGGTTTCGTCGTAATTCGGAACGAAATCCACCGTTCTCTTGTCGAGATCCGCCATCATGGCCATTCCGAGATGCGTCAGTCGCGCCTCGGTATACCGCATTGCCGCAGGTGGATCGGCCTCGGGAGAACCAAAGTTCCCCTGCCCGTCCACCAGAATTTCCCTCATGGACCAATCCTGGGCCATATTGACAAGAGTAGGATAAATCACACCCTCCCCGTGGGGATGGTAATTTCCCGAGGTGTCTCCACAGATCTTGGCACATTTCCGGTGAGCCTTGCCCGGGGCCAGACCCAGGTCGTTCATCGCATAGAGAATCCGGCGCTGGGAGGGCTTGAGTCCGTCCCGGACATCGGGCAGGGCACGCGAGACAATGACCGACATCGAATAGTCCAGAAAGGACTTGGATAATTCGTCCTCAACACTGATGGGTTGGATCTCGTCTTCTGATGACATGGGATTCTTTCTAGACATCCAGGTTCCGGACATTCAGCGCATTGTCCTCGATAAAGCGTTTGCGCGGTTCGACCACGTCGCCCATCAGGGTGTCGAGCATGCGGTCCGCTGCCAGATGATTCTCCTCATCAAGGCGAACACGCAGTAACTGACGTGTTTCCGGGTCCATCGTGGTACTGTAGAGTTCCTTGGCATTCATTTCCCCCAGACCCTTGAAGCGCTTGATACTCACCCCCCGGCGACCGATCTCGAGCACCCTGTCGAGAATTTCGGGAACGGAGAAAAGTGGAGCTACCGTCTCCTTCTCATCTTCCCCTTCTACGATTTCGTAGATCGGCTGATCAAGGGAGAAGAAGTTCTCCGTGTTAATTCCCGCTTCTTCAAGCCGCTCAAGAATCCTGGCCACGGCATGACTCTCATGAAGTTCGTAGCGCACCGCTCGCCGGGTAACCATGTTCCCATTGGAAGACGAAAGCTCCTCTTCCTCCTCAGCAGATAACTCCCCGAAGAGTCGCAGGTCCCGGTTTGCATCAGAGAATTCACGCAGACCGGACTCGCTCGAAAAGTAGTGGATACTCTCCTCGTTTCCCTCTCTCACCCTCACCATGTATTCGGGAAGGCCACCTCCCTCACGGGCAGCCAGATAATTGGAGAAGTCCCCCCCATTCCCTTCAATGCTGGCTGAATACCGGGAGAGCGTAGAAAGGGCATCCAGAATATCCCTCAGTGCCGCAGCCTCGATTACAACGCCACCACCTGCTGTTCGCAACTGGACATCATCTGCACCCAGGTCAATCAGGATCTTATTCAACTCGGCATCATCCTGGACATATTCCTGCCTCTTCTTGCGGGTCACCAGATAGAGAGGCGGTTGTGCAATATAGAGGAACCCATTCCTGACCAGTTCAGGCATCTGGCGACAGAAGAAGGTGAGCAGAAGCGTACGGATATGCGAACCATCAACATCCGCATCAGTCATGATGATAACCTTGTGGTAACGTACTTTCTCAAGGTTGAAGGCCCCCTCCTGCTCCCCGTCCCCGATGCCAGCGCCAATAGCGGTAATCATGCTCTGGATCTCCTTGTTCTGAAGAGCCTTGTGCAACCGGGCCTTCTCCACGTTGATCAGCTTACCCCGCAACGGCAGGATCGCCTGGGTCCGCCGGTCACGCCCCTGCTTGGCCGAACCACCAGCGGAATCACCCTCCACGATATAGAGTTCGCTCTTGGCCGGGTCCCGCTCGGAACAATCCGCAAGCTTGCCGGGCAGGCCTCCTCCTGACAGGGCCGACTTACGAACGGTCTCCCGGGCCTTGCGTGCCGCTTCCCTTGCCCGGGCTGCGTTGATCGCCTTCTCGATCACGGTCTTCGCAATTGAGGGGTTCTCGTCGAAGTAGGCCTGGAGCCCCTCGTAGACAATGGAACTCACTACTCCCTCGATCTCGGTATTCACCAGCTTGTCCTTGGTCTGAGAACTGAAACGCGGCTCAGGCAGCTTTACCGAGATCACCGCCACCAACCCCTCTCGCACATCATCCCCGCTGAGGGATGGGTCCTTCTCCTTGAGCAACTTGTTCCCCTTGGCATACTGGTTGATCGCCCGCGTAAGAGCGGTTCGAAAGCCGGTCATGTGGGCTCCCCCGTCAGCATTGGGAATGGAATTGGCAAAACAGAGAATCTGGTCGTTGTAACTGTCGTTGTATTGCAGGACGACATCTGCGAAGACATCGTCTTTTGTTATTTTCCCGTCGTAGTCCACCTCGATCTTCCGCTTACCATGAAGCCCGATCGGATCGGGATGCACGAGGGTCTTGTTTTCTCCAAGCTGAATGACGAATTCCTCGATTCCCCTGGCATAGAAGAACGTCGTGGAATCAGCGCTCTCCGGTCGCTCGTCAACAAGGTCAATCGTCAGTCCCGGATTCAGGAAAGCCAGTTCACGCAACCGGTTTCCCAGGCGGTTGAACTTGAATTCGATGGTGTCGACGAAAATTGTGGCGTCTGGAAAAAACCTGACCGTCGTTCCGGTCTCCTCCGGGTCCACCTCTCCCACCACCTGTAGCGGTTCGGTAGTCTTTCCCCGTTCAAAAGTAATTGCATGTATCTTTCCCTCCCGCCTGACCTCTGCCTTGAACCAGTCAGAGAGCGCGTTGACACACTTGGCTCCCACTCCATGCAGTCCTCCCGAGTATTTGTAGGCTCCCTGTCCGAATTTTCCGCCTGCATGGAGATCCGTAAGCACCAGCTCCACCGCCGGAATCTTGAACTTGGGATGGATATCCACCGGGATTCCTCGTCCATTATCTGAAATAGAAACTGATCCATCGACATGGATCAGGACCTGTATACGGTCACAGAATCCAGCCAGGTGCTCATCAATTGAGTTATCCAGAACCTCGAAAACCAGATGGTGCAACCCTCTCTCATCGGGGTCTCCAATGTACATTCCGGGGCGCTTCCGGACCGCATCCAACCCCTCGAGTTTGTCGATCTTGGAAGCGTCGTATGCCTCCTCTTTGGAGACCGTGATTCCCGACTCTTCAGCCTCCGATTCAGCATTCGGCATAGGTGGCCCAAAGGTGGTCCAGAACCTTGATCGAAACAAGGTTCTTTCGCCTTCGGCTGGCTATTTCTGGGCCTTTTTTTGACCCGTTCGAGGCGTCAAAATAGACCTCTGGAAAAGGGACTTTCGAAGCTGGTCCGGATAGGATCCTTCTTCTGCTATGAAAGGAACCGCTCAGTGAGATCTGCCCTTCTGATTCTCCGGAACTCAGAGGCCATTGCTAACCCAAAGCCAATGGCCCTTTTGTTCCCCTAAAGCTCGAGAACAGCCCTTTGCCAACTCAAAAGATGCTCGGCGGGGTCAGCCTCCCATGCGATCTGTTCAAGGGCCGCCCTTGAAGCGACGACTGAGGGCTCAAGCTGCAACTGCTCAGCAGTCTCATCCCGCTTTCTGGCCAGATCCTCGTAACGCTTCTCCTGATTACTGTTCCATCGCCTCCCGGTGCCCCTCAGTCTCTCCGGCCAGTCCGACTGGGGCACCTCACGCGCCTCAGCAATAGCCTCCCTGAGTCGCCGGGCACGGCCACCCTTCACATTACGTGGAGTTACAAGTTTGTCGCCCCGGGCAAGTGCGCCTGCCCAGGCAATCAGATCCTGGTTTCTCACTACCATGAAGGGAGGGCGATCCCACTCCTTCGCCTCCCCATCGCGCCAGTTCCAGAGTGCACGAAGCAGGCACAGGGACTGCCGGTCAAGTTTACCCGCACCTCGAATACGCCATGGGTCTTCCCGTTCCATGTCACGTTTCAGGACGCGCTCCATGGCTGCTCCACAGCTCTCCTCAAACCACTCGTAACGGCCTTTTGACCTCAGGTCATCCTCGAGGTTTTGGGCCAGCGGCAGGAGATAGCGTACATCATTACTTGCATACTCACACATTTTCTCCGGCAACGGTCGTTGCCCCCAATTCTCCTTCTGAGAGGCCTTGCAGAGCTTCACATCAAAGAACTGCTCCACGAGATTGGCATAACTGAAGCGCAGGATACCAAGAAGGCGGGCCGCAATCTGGGTATCATAGATCATCTTCGGGAGCATGCCGAACTCACGGCGAAATAGAGTCATGTCGAAATCGGCACCGTGCATCCAGATGCTGTTCGAGGAAAGATAATCACAAAACGGCCCCAGGTCATCCACCTCCAGAGGGTCAACGAGAACAACTTCCTTCCCTGTAGATATCTGGATAAGGCATAACTGCTCCGCGTACCGGTGCAGGTTGTCAGCCTCCAGATCAATTCCTGCGTATGGGGCTCCGCCAGACGGCAGCCTGTCCACGAGTCCGGAAAGTTCGGCGCTGGTGGTGATCATTCTTTCACGGTCGCCCGGCACTTACCGGTCACGGCTTATTCCATCACGAAGGCCACCACTCGCAAAGTCTGTTTCCATCGAACACAATAGTGCCCCCGGGTATCACACTGCCTGAGATCCCCTGCCCTCCTTGCGGAAGGGCGGGAGCCTATCTCATTTCCACCCTCACCCGCAGGAAGCAGGCGGGCGCAGGCCTCTCGCCAGGAAAAAGCGCAATATTTGAGACCTCCAGAGTAGTCTCGTTATCCTCCACAATCTCAAAGATCGGATCATCATCTGAAATCGTAGTCCAAGTCCGTAGATCCGTGCTGTATTCAAAGAAATACTCGAGGCTGGTTCCCGTGAACGGACGCTTCTCCAAGGTCGCAGTGCAACTCCCGGTCTCTACATCAAGGGCATATTGAAATGCTGGCCTGTCCTGAGGATCGGCGACATCACTTTGCAGGGCATATTCAAGAAGGTTGATTGCCCCGTCCCGGTCAAAATCATAATCGGGCGCGCGTTCCGAGCTGGGCGTGGCAAACGGGAACCCGGTATCATCCCCGAGCCCTCCCAGAATGGCAAATCCCTCATAGGTATCAATGAACTGTACCCGGAATGACAGATCATAGGACCCGACATCATTCGACGTCTGGCTACTCGGATTGGAGCGAAGAATATTCAAGGTGGCATCCACCGAGTCCCCGGGATTAAAGAAGAATGGACCCAGTTCATAATGACCGTCCAAGGTCCCCAGGATGAATGGATTACGGTCCCCGGAAGGAGTCCCGAGTGGATATGGCGGGAAGACAATCGTGTCCTCCCTCGCAACAGCATAAAGCGGTCCAAGGAGACCCTGATCCACTTCCAGTTCCGGCGCAGGCAGGATTCCAAATCCCAGTTCCAACTCCAGGGCGCCTACTGCCTCGACCTCTCCCTCATCATACTGGTCCTGAATCCAGTCCTCAAAGATCTGGCCAATACTGAATTGGTCTCCCACTCCAATACTGATAGTCGGCAACTCAATCAGGTCGATGCTGAAGAGGTCCCCTGATTCAAGTCTCCCGAAAAAGTCGGTCTCGGTCTCAAGGTAGGAATCGGTCGGGAAGCCCCAGTTACGGATGACATCCGAGGTGCCTGCAAGCTCCCCGCTGAGAAACTCAATACGGTAGTCCGCACCGCGCACAAGGTTTGAGAAGTCGGCGGGATCAGCCGTCACGCTGTTGCTGGCTTCGAGAAAGTGTCGCCCGATATATCCTACTTCGAAAGTTAGATTCTCGTTTTCGGGAGTGAGAACAAATGTATCACCGGAACTCAAAGACAAGAGAGCTGGCGACGGAACCTCAACTCCCTCCACCAGGTCATATGCTCCTTCAGTCGAGAAAGTAAGTTCATCCCAGATGGTTATCGGGAACCGCGTTTCCCCTGCGCTAGCACCACTGGTAATCTCAAGCCGGTAAGTCTGTCCCACCTGCAGGCATTCTGGATCTCCCAGCGCGCGGTTGGTCTCCACGATAAAGCCGTCCGAATCAACGACACTCCCCGTTACCACCCCACCAGTGAGGTCACTCGCACTGGGAAGGACGATTTCGTTGCTGTTAAGGAGAGGAATCTCAAGAAGGAAGGCCTCCATTACCATCGAGTCCTCTGCATCAAACCATTCAGGCAAATCTCCATCTGCGAGCTGCCCTCCCAGAATGGCTGCGTAGTCCAGCGCATTGTCGACAGCCTCATCAAACCTTACGGCTACATTGTCGATAGTGAGTCCGCTGAAGTCATCAACGGTGCCGTCACTGACAAAGTTGAACTCTATCGTCACAGCACTCTGGCCAAGCGCCTCGACCGGGATCGGGACACTAAGACCGGTGTAGTCGGCATCGAAGACTGTCATGTCTATGACGATGTCGACACCCAGCTGTGAACCGTCCTCAGCATTGATGAAGCGTATGCTGGCGGCATCATCGACACCGTCTGCGTCTCGAAAGGCATCAAAGGTCAGACTGCCTCCCGGGAACGCACTGAAGTCGATGACAGGCGAAAAGAGGGAGACATCGGAATTCACCCCATAGTCCCCCAGGTTGGTAGACCAGGCATTCTCAGAGCCGCCCGCTCCTGCGTTTGGACCGGAGGTCCCGTTTGGCACACCAAGTTCCCAGACGGTGTTTCCCTCGGCATCATTAACGACCGCTGCCCAGTCCAATGCTCCGGCCTCGAAATCGTCCTCGAAAAGAACCCCTTCCGCGGGACTGCCCGCACTCCAATTGGCATCCTCCAGCGGCGAACCCGTAACCCACTGCCACTCCGCTTCCTCGGAACCTTCGTCCTCACTGTCGCTCAGCCCGAGCCACATCGAGGGCCATTCTCCATCAGCCGTGTCCAGACCAGCTGCGACCAACCGCTCATTTACGAAATTGATTTTATCCTGGGTATTAAGGACCGCCAGCCTGCCACCTGCCGCTTCTGCGGCTTCTTTTGCCTGGTCCCAAGTGTAACCGTCATCCCGGGTCACCACCCTGAAAAAGGTCAGATCCCCCGAGTCCCCGAAACTGGTTACAGGATATTGCACCCCATTCTCCGTGCCAGCCAGTCGCCCACTGGTGAAAACCAGTTGGTAGATCTTCCCCTGCTCCAGGACAGTGTCCAGGTCGAGGTCCGTCGTGATGGTATTGAAGCAGGAAAGCCCCGTAACCGTACCGCGGGCAATCAGATCCTGCGCGTAGCGGCTAGCCTCCCGGCCTGCGGTGTTAAGATACTGGTTACCCCGCATCGAGTAGAGCAGGACATCCGACTCCAATGTGTTGTCCGCGCTTAGTCCACCCCACTGGAAATCATAGAAGGTGCGAGGATCGAATTCCAATTCTCCATTTGTGCCCCATTCTTCGTTGATGTTACGCCATCCCTGCGGGACCGCCCCACGACCGGGCCAGGCGTCAGGGGTGACAAGGTGGTCCACCGGAAAAATGATTTGCCCGGGCTCCAGGTTCGACGTGCTCGGCACCAGACCGGGAAGAGCAAATTTGTAGGGCCCCCAGGGCACGTCGTCGTAGTGTCTTTCCAGTTCCTGATTGCCGACTCCGTAGGGGCGCAGGGCCTGATACTGCGTCACCTCATAATCATCTACGATCCCGCCAAGCACATTATACCAGACTACCACACTGAAATCCTGCACATCAAAAATCGCAGACACGTCACCATCAGTTCCCCTGAGGATCCTTGTGAATCCGGAAGGAGGAGCTGAGACCAGTTTGAACAGATCCGGCCGGAATGGTTCTACCAGCGAAGCTGGCGTAATCTCCTGAACCGACCAGAACGACCCCTGATCGTTTTCCCCATCACCATCGATATCACCTTGAGCGATAAAACCGGTCGTCCCGAGAGGGCAGAAAAGGTTAGGACCGATGATGAAGGGCGCAGGATGCCCACACCCGGCAAGGGTCCAAAAGCCATCGACAAAGAACATATCCGTTGATCCTCCCAGGTAAAAGAGAGTCTCAGGAGCAGTCTGCCTCCATGACTTGGTGTTCACGAAATTCAGCGTCTGGGCAGACGAGAGGACGGGACCCAGAAAGAGAGTTGCCGCAAGGAGGGACTTGATGATGGTCTTTGGCATTGGGAAGGCTTCTTTTTTCGACTCATTACACCTTATCTGCAAGCAGATTTTCGCAAACAGTGTAGTGTCAATGTGATGACAGATGGGGCTCGAAGGCCAGTTTTTCCGGAGAGAGAGCGCAGGAGCGAGAAATCTGATCTCAAATCATACCCCGCATGAGGAGTTCCGCATTACTCGAATTCTTGGCCAGTTGCCTCAGGAGGGTCTCCAGAGCCTCTCCGATCGGCAGGGTGGTGAGGGACCGACGGATCTCGATCACCCTCTCCATTTCTTCGGGATGATAGAGCCGGTCATCATTACGTGTTCCACTCTGCGGTATGTGAATGGCCGGATAGATCCGACTCTCAGCAAGTTCACGGTCAAGGCGGATTTCCATGTTACCCGTCCCCTTGAGCTCCTCGAAGATAATATCATCCATCCGGCTCTCGGTCTCAATCAGGCAGGTTGCCACAATCGTAAGACTTCCTCCCTCTTCCACGTTCCGGGCAGCACCGAAAAACTTTCGTGACTTCTGAAGGGCCTGCGGGCTGAGCCCTCCCGTCCCTACCGGTCCTCCTCCGCGTTGTGAATTGTTGTAACCCCGAGCGAGCCGGGTCAGACTGTCGAGCAGGATCACCACATCCTTTCCCAGTTCGACGAGCCTTCTCGCTCTTTCAAGGACCAGATCTGAAACCTGGGCGTGGCGCTTGGATGGCTCGTCAAAAGTGGAACTGAACACCTCGGCTTCCACCGTCTCCTCAAAGTCCGTAACCTCCTCCGGGCGCTCATCAAGCAGCAGGACTATCAGCTTGGTCTCCGGATGATTGGCCGCAATCGACTTCGCAATCTCCTTCAGGAGAATGGTCTTGCCCCCCCGCGGAGGCGCCACGATCAACCCTCGCTGTCCCTTCCCAAGAGGAGCGACAATATCAATCAATCGAACAGCCATGGAAGAAGGGCGCTCCAGCACGAACCGCTCTTCTGGAAAGAGCGATGTCAACTGATCGAATCCCCTGGGTTCACTGAACTCGTCTGCCGGCGAACCCTCTATAGTCAGAACCTTGAGGGCAGACAGATATTTATCACGGTCACGAGGCGCACGCAGCATGACCTTGACCCGCTGCCCGGCACGCAACCCATGTTGCTTGAGCAGGTTCCCCCCGACATAGAAATCATCGGGAGAGGTTCGGAAGCTACGCAGGGGATCACGCAGCATCGCGTAATTCTCCTTGGCCTGCTCAAGGATGCCTTCTGCTTCAAGTTCAGTGCCATGCTTGGCGTAAAATGAGAGCAATTCGAAAATTAACGCACTTTTCCCAGCCGCACTATTGACCTTGATGGGATAGTTGGCCGCACTCTCCAGAAGGGCCGCGAGTGAGCGCTCACGAAACTCGTTCACGTCAATCTTCGCGGGAACATCATATGAAGGCTCCGGTTCTGGCTCCTTTGACTTCTTTTCCCTGATCTGGCGCCCTTCCTCTCCGCGAGAGTCACCTGCCCCCTCAGAGTCACCTGCCGCTGAAGCTTCCTCGGCGCTCTCAAGAACGACTTCCAGTTCCGATGACTGGGTGATTTCACCTTCCGTCTCTTCTTCAGAGTCAACGATCCTCTTCCCCTCCGCGTTTCCGGGAGACTCCCGCATGCCGCTCTTTTTCTTGGAGGCAGTCTTCTTGGAGGCAGTCTTCTTGGAGGCAGCCTTCTTGGAGGCAGCCTTCTTGGAAGCAGTCTTCTTGGAAGCAGTCTTCTTGGAAGCAGTCTTCTTGGAAGCAGTCTTCTTGGAAGCAGTCTTCTTGGAAGCAGTCTTCTTGGAGGCAGTCTTCTTGGAAGCGGTCTTCTTCCTGGGGCTTTTCTTCTTCGCAGCCATCGGGGCGGGTTCTGATTCGAGGTCCAGTGCCTGGAGGAAGCAGGAAATCTGGTGTCGAAGAACCTCCTCCGGTCCTTCATTCCAGAAAACCACATCGGCACGCCTTACCTTCGCCAAAACAGGGAGTTGGGCGTTCAGAATGGCCTCCGCCAGGGCATCGTCGTATCCGTTGCGGGATTTGAGGCGAACCAACTGGGTCTCACGGGTAGTGGCGACCAGAAGGGAGCGCTCGTATCCAAAGTCGAATCCGCTTTCGAAGAGGAGCGGAACGTCCGCGACGAACATGGACGACAGGCCACTGGTAGCAGTTTCAGCCTGCAACTCAAGACATTCCTCCCTCACCCGGGGATGAAGGATAGCCTCAAGAGTCTTGCGGGAGCCGCTATCATTGAAGACCAGCTTGCGGAGAGCTCCACGATGCAGTTTTCCGTCCTTCCCATCAGCAACCTGAGATCCGAACGCCGAGATTATTTCTGATCCAATAACTCTGTCATCCAGCATTCTCCCTACTGCCTCGTCACAATCAAAGAAAACGACCGGAGGATAGAGTTCCCGGAGGATCCGTCCAAAGGTCGTCTTTCCAGTGGCTACACCACCTGTCAACGCGAAGGAGTTCATGAACAAAACAAGGCGCGGAACTTGATGGTGCACCAATGAGTGGAACTTCTGAATACTGAAATTGGCAATAGTTAGTCGCTTCGGCCCTGCCACCGGCAAAGAAAAAGCCCGGCAGCAACACTGCCGGGCTTTTGAAAGCGAAATCTCCTTCCGAAGTATTAGAGAGGAGGAAGCACCCCGGCTCCCTCACCACCAAGATCGGTGCTGATCGGATCGATCGGAGTGCCACTGGGATCCACTTCGTTGGGCTTACGGTAGTTCTTACCGGAGGCATCAATGATGTTGGCTGTCACGAAGATGATCAGGTTACTCTTGATATTACTCTGGGCATCACTCTTGAAGAGGCGACCAATGAGAGGAATATCGCTGAGGACGGGAACTCCATCCTCCACGTCCTGCACATCTTCACGCATCAGGCCTCCAACTGCCACCGTGTGGCCGTCATAAATGGTGATCCCGGTGCTGACCCGGCGACTGGAGAAGACCGGCATCTCGATGCGGTTCTCGGTAATAGTCACCGTTACGGGATTACCGAAGGCATCCGTGGCTGGTGAGGTGATCGGGCTGCCGTAGTTGATGAACCCTTCGAACTCCACGATCTCCGGGGCAAAACGCAGGTCGATCACATACTCGTTGGGTCCAAGGTTCGGCTCGATTTCCAAGGTTACCCCGGTATTGCGAGTCTCGAAGGCCGTCGGGGTAGCCGGGGTGACTGGGAAACCTCCAGCACCGCCACCACCACCACCAATGAGGCCGCCACCTCCCTGGTTTCCGAATCCGCCACCAACCTGGTTCGGCAGTTCCGGTGGCTCATACTCGGTGGGGTAGATGAATTCCCGAATGATCTCGATGGTCGCCTTCTGGCCGGGGCGGGCGGTGACGCTGGGGGCCGTCATGATATCGGTGCCTTTCTTCTGGGC
>Ga0163180_10000119_pt1 | contig 40337 bp, 35 predicted proteins | sample AtlANTMetagenome_2_FD_109647 | JGI IMG/M metagenome (GOLD analysis project Ga0163180, IMG submission 109647) | Marine eukaryotic phytoplankton communities from the Atlantic Ocean - Atlantic ANT 4 Metagenome | ecosystem: Environmental > Aquatic > Marine > Oceanic | place: North Atlantic Ocean...
CCCCGCATTACTACAATTAATAGCGGGTGCTTCACTCGTTTTTGGAAAAATACAGCCGTAGCAAGGGCTTTGAGTCTGTGTAAAATCAAAGCCCATTAACTGCCCGCATGTCGCGATAGCAGCACCAGCTATTAAACGCGTTTTATTCGCTAGGCAATAGCGGTTAACACTATAGCGCGTGGTAAAATTGTCTGAGCAATCAAGTACTACATCGGCGTTATTTAAAAGCTCAGGGGCATTGTTATCATCGAGCTTTTTACTGTGCGTCACTATGTGTATTTGATTATTAAGGCTTGCTAATACTTTGCCAGCGGCTGCTACTTTACTTTGCCCTAAGTGGTTTACTTTATAAAGCACTTGGCGCTGCAAGTTTGAAAGCTCAACGGCATCATCATCTATTAATATAAGCGTACCAATACCCGCCGCCGCTAAATATAAAAGTGCAGGACTGCCTAAGCCGCCTGCACCTACAACAGCTACCCTTGCAGCTTTCAGCGCTAACTGCCCTTCTAGCCCTACTTCTTTTAATAATATGTGGCGACTATAACGCAGGGCTTCTTTATCGCTGAGCTTATCCATTGGGCTGATTTATAGCGCTTTGTAGCGCATTAATCGCAGCAATATAATCATCCGCTTCGCTAATAGCTCTTACCACCGCGACACTCCCTACACCTGTATTTGCAACTTCGTTTGCGCGGGCTAAATTTATTCCACCAATAGCAACCGTTGGGTAGCTTTGCATTAAGGGCACACACTTTTTAAGTTTATCGAGTCCTTGTATTTGGCCAGTCATATCTTTGGTCGTGGTAGGGTAAATTGCACCAAATGCCATGTAACTTGGTCGGTAGTTATGCGCACGCAGCATTTCGTAAAAGCCATGGGTAGAAAGCCCAAGTCTTAAACCTGCGTCTTTAATAGCGGCTAAATTAGCAATGTTTAAATCTTCTTGCCCTAAATGCACACCGTAAGCACCGTGCTTTATTGCTAACTGCCAGTAATCATTAATAAATACGTGAGCGCGGTACTTATTACCCAGTTCAACTGCCTGTTTTATGAGCTCATCAAGCTCAGCGTCAGTTTTATTTTTTACACGTAGCTGAACTGTTTTAATGTCTTGTTGTAAACACTTCTCTAACCATTCATTGCTGTCTACAACCGCATACAAACCTAATTGCTTACTTTCACAAGGAGCGAAATCAGCGGCCATATTAAACTCAAGCGGCACATCAAAATCAAGCTCATCACCCAGCCAGCTACCTGGCTCAATAACTTGTGGAAAGTCATCTAAATGTGTAGGAAAGCGAGTTTGCGCAACAGGTCCTATTCCTTCACCGTATCTCACCGACTGCTTTAAGCCTTGGTTTATATAAGCTTTGGCTAAAATAAAGGCATCTTTTAGTGGGTAATCTTTTGCTAAACACGCGGCAATAACCGACGCCATGCTGCACCCCGTACCATGGTTGTGTGGGCTTTGAATTTTTTTATTGCCTAGCCAATATTCTTCATTATTTTGTATGCAGTAATCAATACAGTAACCACTAGGGAAATCCCAATGCCCACCTTTAATAACCACTGACTTTGCTCCCCAACTTAGCAGTTTATTTGCAGCGTCTTTAACGGCGCTTGGGCCAATTAAATATACGCCGGTTAATAATTGAGTCTCGTGCGTGTTAGGTGTTATTACATCCACCAGCGGCAATAAGCACTCTTTAATAGCGCTTACGGTATCTTCTTCGGTTAATACATCACCGCTTGAGGCAATAGCAACGGGGTCGTAAACAATCACTGGTGGAACTGGCCATTTAGCTTTGTAGTGGCTTATGTGTTCACTGATTAATTGAATTTGCTGCACATTTGCTAACATGCCAATTTTAATTACTTTGGCCTTCATGTCTTTTTCAAGTGCCAAAAGCTGTGATTCAATAATATCGGTAGACACCGCATTAATAGTTTCTACACCTAAACTATTTTGCGCCGTAAGCGCGGTAATTGCGGTACAGCCATGTACACCAAAACTTTGCATCGCCTTTATATCGGCTTGAATACCTGCGCCACCGCCAGAATCAGATCCGGCAATTGTCCACACTACGTTATTCATATATTTTATTTCCTTACTGCTGATGCCAAAACGGCATGCCCATTGTAGGAGTTGAGGGTGCTGCGAGGTCTTTTTCAGGCATTGCTTTGGCGTTATAAGCAAAACGTCCCGCCTCCACCGCCGCCTTAAATGCACGGCTCATGGTAATGGGGCAACCCGCCCCAGCAATCGCTGAATTTAATAATACCGCATCATACCCTAATTCAAGCGCTTGGCAGGCATGCGACGGTAAACCTAACCCTGCATCCACAATAAGTGTTGTATTTGGTAAGCGCTCACGAATTGTTTTTAAATTATAACTATTTAACAAACCTTTTCCTGTACCTATAGGTGCGCCCCATGGCATAAGCACTTCGCAACCTAGATCATTTAAACGCTGGCAAAGCACTAAATCATCGGTGCAATAAGGCAGGACTTTAAACCCATCGTTAATTAATATTTCTGTGGCTTCAAGCAAAGCAAATGGATCAGGTTGCAAGTTATAGTCATCACCTATCAGCTCAAGCTTAATCCAATCGGTAGCAAATACTTCACGACACATTTGAGCAAGGGTTACCGCTTCTTTTACGCTGTGACACCCGGCCGTATTGGGCAATATTTTTAAACCCGTATTTTTTATCAATTGCCAAAAGTCATCACCTGCTTCTGCACTTTGCTGGCGCCTTAGTGATACCGTGACAACCCCCGCTCCGGATGCTTCAATTGATTGCGTCATAATATCTGGCGATGGATACAAAGCAGTGCCAATTAGTAATCGGCTATTAATTGCTTCACCATAAATATTTAACGTGTCTTTTACTTGCATGCGCCTACCCACCTTGAATGGGCGATAACAATTCAATGCTATCCCCTTCATTTATAACAAAACCGTTATGCTGACTTTTTGGTATAAATACGCCATTAACAGCCACCGCATAAGGGGCAATTGCTCCATACTCTTTTAATATCTCAAGTAACGCATGAGAGGTTAAATCTAAAAGCTCACCGTTTAACGTAATCTTCATTTAATACTCACCTATGTACGATAGCGCTTGTGCAACAAGAACAGGGGCTAACATATAGCCATGACGATACAAGCCATTAATGCTAATAACATTTCCTGATTTTTTTACTTGCGGTCTGTTGTCACTAAACGCAGGGCGGAGCCCTGTTTGAACCCCTAATAAACGCCCTTCTGCAAACCCACTATGCACAGTGTAAGCTGCCGACAATAGTTCTAGTGTTGAACGAACAGTTGCTGGGCCGCTGTCTTGTGATTCAATTTCGGTAGCGCCAATGACATATTCATTATTAGGTTTTGGTGCAATATAAATAGGATAACGCGGATGCATTAAGCGAACTGGGCGCGTTAAATTAACTTCTGGCGCATAAAGTCGTGCAACCTCACCTCTTACACCGCGAAGTAGTTGCCCTGCTTTTGCGCCAAGCCCTCTGCAATCAATAATAAAATCAAAAGGGCGATTATTAATTTCACCATTTTTAATGGTTACCCGCTGATTAAACACAAACTTCACTTTTCGTTTGTTAAGCAGGGTAAAGCTTGCTTTATAAAACGCCTGGTTATCTATTTGCCCTTCACAGGGCAAAAACACACCTTGGCTAAAACGATTTGCAAGCTCGGGTTCTAACTGCGCTATTTGCTGAGCATTTAATGCCTGAGCGCTGTGCCCAGCTACAGGTTTTATACGCTGGGTAAAGCTTTGTAGGTCGCCTTTATCTTGCTGATGCGCAACCACTAATGTGCCTTCCTGCTGAAAAAACACATCGTGATCAAGCTCTTCAATAATTTGAGGCCAGCGATTAATCGAATCCAATCCCATTTGTGCTAAATCGGCTTCACATAATACCGACTCAGCCAATGGCGCGAGCATAGCCGCTGCGACTTTACCTGCGCTATTGAGTGCATGTTCATCATCGGCCTCAAACACGCTAACATGGTGCAGCTTGCTCAGCTCAAGTGCAGCAAGCCTTCCTGCCAAACCAAATCCAACGACCGCAATATTGTACTGCATAACAGCTCCTCTATTCGTTGGCTGCGAATCACAAACCACATGTAATGGTGTACTTAGGTAGCCATCACATTGCATGCAACTCGATATCCGCAGCCTAAAGCCGATTTATATTGCTTTGTGGTAAATTTCAGAGCCTGTTTGTTTAAATTCCTCTGATTTAGCTTTCATTTGCGCTTCTACATCAATCATTTTAATTTCAATAGCCTCACCTGCGTTATTAGGATCAATACCGCGCTCTTCTAGATCGTTAGCGTAATCACGCACTTCTTGGCTAATTTTCATCGAACAAAATTTTGGGCCACACATAGAACAAAAGTGAGCGACTTTGCCTGACTCTTGTGGCAGTGTTTCGTCGTGGTATTCACGGGCACGCTCAGGGTCTAAACCAATGTTAAATTGGTCGTGCCATCTAAATTCAAAGCGTGCCTTTGATAAGGCATTATCGCGCTCTTGCGCGCCTGGGTGGCCTTTAGCTAAATCGGCGGCATGCGCTGCAATTTTGTAAGTAATTAAACCTTCTTTAACGTCTTCTTTATTGGGCAAGCCTAAATGCTCTTTAGGAGTTACGTAACACAACATAGCACAGCCATACCACGCTATTTGCGCAGCGCCTATACCCGATGTAATGTGGTCGTACCCTGGTGCAATATCGGTTGTTAGTGGACCAAGAGTATAAAAAGGCGCTTCGTCGCAGTGTTTTAATTGCTCATCCATATTAGCTTTGATCATATGCATTGGCACATGTCCTGGACCTTCAATAAATACTTGTACGTCATGCTTCCATGCAATTTTAGTCAGCTCACCTAAGGTGCGTAACTCACTAAATTGCGCCTCATCGTTGGCATCAGCAATAGAGCCAGGACGAAGGCCATCGCCTAATGAAAAACACACATCGTATTGTTTTAAAATTTCACAAATATCTTCAAAGTGCGTGTATAAAAAGTTCTCTTTATGGTGCGCTAAACACCATTTGGCCATAATAGAACCACCGCGCGATACAATACCAGTAACACGTTTTGCCGTCATAGGGACGTAGCGTAAAAGCACACCGGCATGAATCGTAAAGTAGTCAACACCCTGCTCTGCTTGTTCAATTAACGTATCGCGAAATATCTCCCACGTTAAGTCTTCAGCGACACCGTTTACTTTTTCAAGGGCCTGATAAATGGGCACTGTGCCAATGGGTACAGGTGAGTTGCGCACTACCCACTCACGCGTTTCGTGAATATAACGCCCAGTTGATAAATCCATTACGGTATCGGCGCCCCAACGAGTTGACCACACCATTTTTTCTACTTCTTCTTCAATAGATGAGGTGACCGATGAGTTACCAATATTGGCATTAACTTTAACTAAAAAGTTACGGCCAACGATCATTGGCTCTGTTTCTGGGTGGTTAATGTTGTTGGGTAAAATTGCGCGACCACGTGCTATTTCATCACGTACAAATTCAGGGGTTATAAAGTCAGGAATGCTCGCACCAAACGATTCGCCTTTGTGCTGCGCAGCTAATAATTCTTCACGAATTTTTGCCCGGCCCATATTTTCGCGTACAGCTACGTACTCCATTTCTGGTGTTACAATCCCCTGGCGAGCGTAATGCATTTGGGTTACATTTTTGCCCGCTTTAGCACGGCGAATTTTTGGTAAGTGATCAAAACGAATATGATCAAGTCCATCATCAGCCATGCGCTGCTGCGCAAACTGCGAGGTGACCGAATCGAGTACTTCTGTATCGTTGCGCCCTGCAATCCATTGCTCTCGAAATTTTGGTAATCCTTTGCGTACATCTAATTCAAAATTTGGATCGGTGTAAGGACCCGATGTATCGTAAACACGAAGCGGCTCATTAGGTTCATACACCGGATTTTCGTCGGTGCCACCAATAAACGTATCACTAAGTGTAATTTCGCGCATACCCACACGCACGCCTGATTGGCTGCCTTCAACGTACACTTTTTGAGAATTTGGAAATGGCTGCCCTGTTAAATTATAAATGTATTCAGATGCAGCTGCGCGCGTTTCACGGCGCGATGATTTATTTGTGGTGTTTGACATGACTTACCTCATAACTAAAGGGTTGTCTTGCCAGATATTCCAAAGGAATAGAGAAAGATCGTAAAGTGGCTTCGTGCCACTTTGCAGCCTATAAAACGAGGAGTGGCTTTATTGTACGCATAAAAAAAGACGCACAAGCGTCCCGTTTAAGGCAGCTTGTTCCCTACGCAGGTATTAACCTGATCAGGTTCACGGATCCCGCTTTCGCGATCTCAGCCTAAGCAACAATACTTAGGCACTCCGACAAGTATATAAATTGTTCGTTGATTTAATAAACACGTTTACTAAATCTGCGTTGAGTGTACGCCAGTTAAAAAAGACCCGCAAGGGGTCATTTTTTAAAACGCTAAAATTTATTTAGCAACAAATACAAACTTTTGCTCGCCTTGCATAACTAATTTTTGACCTTGCATGCTAAGCGTGGCACCTTGCTTTAACGTTTTTAAAAACTGCTGTTCAAACTTATCTGTTTTTTCGCCGCAAGATTTTCGGGTCATTCCAACTTTTCGCACACTCAGGCTACTTTCTTTAAGTTCACCCTCGCCAAAAAATCGGTTACATCCAGCAAATCCATTTACTTGAAGTGCTTCAATAAAGCCAACGGAAGCCGTGTATTGTTCCTTTAAGGCTACATCATCAATTGTTGATAATTGCCATTGTGTGTACTTTAGCTGCTCACTGGTAACGGTCCCTGTTGATGCGCAACCAACACATAAACCGATTACAAGCATCGGTATTGCTGCTAATTTCATACTGCTACTAACTCATTGTCTAATTAATGTCATAATAACAATATTTATGCGATTTATCCGTTAAATTTGCATGTTTTAAATGTAATTTTTTGTTCATAAAACGTTATATATGGAATATGAATTAGTTTAAATCAGAGTTTATGAATAGTGTTTGCATTTCGGGGGGAAGAAAAGGACGCCCTTTTTCGTTAACGGCAGTACCTATTATTTTTGCTTTGAGCATTACTTGCTGATCGTGTTTACGAACAATGGTTTGCTCAAACGCAAACTTTAAACGACTTATACGAACAGGCTCCACAGACACATAAAACTCATCCTCAGGCACCAATGAATACTTGTAGTCAACTTCACTACGAATCACAACTAAATTAACTTTTTGCTTAGCGAGTAATGCAAAGTCAACCCCGTTTGCAAATAGGAACTCATGGCGGGCATGTTCTAAATAATTAAAATAAACACTGTTATTAACGATCCCTTGTAAATCGCATTCGTAATGACGTACTTTAAAATCAACTTTAAAAGTCATATTAGTAATCCTAGTTTTTTTACGTATAATCGCTGCGTTATAACACAGGTATAAAAATAATTACTAGGGTCAGCTTGTCTTTTAAGACGAATATTACAAAGGTCAACAGGCCCCAGCATAAGCCCCTAAAATGGAGTTAAGTAACAAAATGAACTTACGTTTGTCTTTAATCACTGCCGCACTTTTGCCGCTAATGAGTGCCCCTTTTTCAGCTAATGCTGATGATAGCGACATAGAAAAAATAGTGGTCACCGGTGACTTTCAACGAGAAACTATTCAAACTTTAAGTGCCAGTGCAAGCTTACTCAGCGAAGAAGAAATAAGCCTACGTGGTGCAAGTTACTTAGACGAAATATTAGGTAGTGCCGCTAACGTAAACTTTACTGCAGGGGCGTCGCGTGGACGTTTTATACAAATTCGTGGCGTGGGTTTACGTTCTCAATTTGTTGATCCAATTAATCCTTCGGTTGGTTTAGTTATTGACGGCATAAACTACTCAGGATTGGGTGGCAGCTCGTTACTATTTGATATTGACCAAGTAGAAATTTATCGTGGACCACAAGGGACACGTTTTGGTGCAGACGGCATGGCCGGTATGATTCAAATGCAATCGGCTAAAGCAACTAGCGATCCGAGTTTAAAACTCCATTTAGGTGCTGGCACATACAACAGCCATGAAGCTGGCCTTGCAGTAAGCACTGGGTTAACCGACGATACAACAGCTCGAGTTAGCTACTTTGGCAGAAAATCTGACGGCTACGTAGACAACTTATACCTGAACGAATCAACACAAAATCAAGACGAGCAAGTTGCACGCTTTAAATTAAACTCTCAGCTTACTAAAAACCTAAGCACTGAGTTAAATTTTCATTATATTGATATAAATAATGGTTACGATGCCTTTACGCTCGATAACAGCCGCAACAGTGTAGCTGATGAACCAGGTCAAGATAATCAAAAAAGTTACGCGCTAGGTATTGCTAATACTTACACAGGGTTTGATGCATTTGATATTAGCTTAAACCTATCAGCCATCGATAGCGAATTACTTTATAGCTACGATGAAGATTGGGTATGTAATGATGTAAACGAGCCGCAACTATGTGCTGCAGGCTTACACCCTTGGGGTTACAGCTCTACTGATATTTATAATCGCGATCGCGATGATCAATCAGCTAACTTACAGTTTAATGATAAAGCCGGTAACTGGGTTGCGGGTCTTTACTATCAAAACCGCGATGTTGATTTAGAGCGCCAATACACATGGCTTACAAACCCATTTGCCTCTACTTATGAAACCAGTAATATTGCTATGTATGGTCAAGTAGCCACCCCTATTGGACCAAAAACCACTTTAATAACAGGCCTGCGTGTTGAGCAATACCAAGGCGATTACACCGACAGTAACGGGTTTATACAAGAAACCGACGATGTTATGCTCGGTGGTAAAGTCGCGCTTGAGTATCAAGTGATAGATCGCACCATGATCTACGCAAGTATTACCCGCGGTTACAAAGCCGGTGGGATTAACTCAGAGGCACTTGCAAAAGCAAAAGATGAAGGCTTAAACCTAGACGCTGCATTTTTTCAACAGCACACCAGCTTCGATCCTGAATATTTATGGAGCGGTGAATTTGGTGTTAAAGGATCATCACTTGATGACGCTTTAACGCTTCGCTTAGCGGCATTTTATATGCACCGCGACGACATTCAATTAAAAGCATGGCAAGTTGAAGGCCAGCAGTTTACAGGCTACGTTGATAACGCAAGCTCTGGTAGTAACTACGGCCTCGAAATTGAAGGTAATTACCGACTTACCGATAACTTATTGTTAACCGGTAGCGCTGGTTACCTAGACACAGAAATAGATGACTTTGTAACGCAGTCTGGTTTAAACCAAGACGGACGTGAGCAAGCGCAATCGCCTAAATACCAATACGCATTTACTGCACGCTATAATTTCACCAACGCTTTTTATGCCATGGTGGGTATTGAGGGGAAAGATGATTACTACTTCTCAGATAGCCATAACTCAAAAGCGCCTAACAGCAACTTAGTTAACTTAAGCTTCGGCTACGACGCTGACATGTGGTCAGTTCGTGCATGGGCACGCAACGTGTTTGATGAAGCTGTGCCGACGCGTGGTTTTGAGTTCGGTAACGACCCACTTGATGGCTACGAAACGCATACCTACACACAATTAGGTGAGCCAAGAGTAGCAGGTATAACGTTTACGTTAGAGCTGTAAAATAGAGTTGTCAGTTGTCAGTTGTCAGTTGTCAGTTAAAGATTAGAAAACACCGCGTTTAATTAAAGCGCGGTGTTTTTTTATCTGAAAACTAATAACTTTTCTAAGCCCTATCTACATCAAAGGCAATTACATCTTTAATTGTGTCTTTGTTAGTTGCTAGCATTACCAGCCTATCAATCCCCAATGCTACGCCTGAACATTGCGGTAAACCGTGCTCCAATGCAGCAATTAAGCGCGAATCCATCGGAACTTGTTTTAAACCATGCGCTTCACGATACTGGTTATCTTCATCAAAGCGTTTAGCTTGTTCTGTTGCGTTGGTTAGCTCGTTAAAGCCATTCGCAAGCTCCATATTTTTATAATAGAGTTCAAAACGGCCAGCGACTCGCTCATCGTGTTCACAAATTTGCGCTAATGCCGCTTGTGAGGCAGGAAAGTGATAGACAAAACAGGGTTTAGTTTGCCCAATGCTCGGCTCTACTTTCATACAAAATAACAGCTGTAGCAAGGTATCTTTATGAGTTTCGTTTTTAGCTATGTCAGCAAAGCCGTGCTCACAAGCATGCGCCTTTAGTTGATCTAAAGATGCTGTCAGTGGATCCAGGCCTAATACTTGTTTAAATGCATCCTGATAAGTAATACGCGTTGCTGGCTCCACATTAAGTACACACTGCATTAGCTCATCCATTTCATCCATCAATGCAAATTCGTCAAACCCAGGGCGATACCACTCAAGCATCGTGAACTCAGGGTTATGATGGCTGCCCGCCTCTTCATTTCTAAATGCTTTGCAAAGCTGAAAAATAGAACCTGAACCAGCCGCTAACAAGCGTTTCATTGCAAACTCGGGGGATGTTTGTAAATAAAGAGGCAAACCACCTGCATGCCCGGGGCCCATAAATGAAGTATTAAAACTTGCCAAGTGAACATCAGTGACACTAGCAGCACTTAAGCTCGGTGTTTCTACTTCCATTACATCTCGCACGTAAAAAAATTCACGAATTGTGCGTAAAATTTCTGCGCGTTGTTTTAATGTTTTTATATTTGCGCTGGGCGCCCAAAGTGTTGCTGACATATTTTCTCCAAAAAAAATCCCAGCATAGGCTGGGATTTATACCAATTCGCTTAGGCCGTGTTGCTCTTTGCGGATTGGTATTTTATTAAGCTACGTTAAATATTACTTAACACGGCCTACGTACTCACCACTGCGGGTGTCTACTTTAATTACTTCGCCAATTTGAACGAATAATGGAACACGAACTACTGCACCCGTGCTAAGCGTTGCTGGTTTACCACCCGTGCCCGCTGTATCACCTTTTAGGCCAGGATCTGTTTCAGTGATCTCAAGCTCTACAAAGTTTGGTGGAGTAACTGCAATTGGGCTGCCATTCCATAGTGTGATAGTACATACATCGTTTTCAACTAACCATTTGCCAGCATCGCCTAAAGCTTTCTCGTCAGCAGCAATTTGCTCAAATGTTTCGTTATTCATGAAATGCCAAAATTCACCGTCTGTGTAAAGATACGCTAAGTCCGTATCCATAACATCAGCACCTTCAACCGATTCACCTGATTTAAAGGTTTTTTCAAGTACCTTGCCAGAAATAAGCTTGCGGATACGAACACGGTTAAACGCTTGGCCTTTACCAGGGTTTACCATTTCATTTTCTAAGATACTGCAAGGCTCGCCGTCCATCATAATTTTTAGGCCGCCCTTGAACTCGTTGGTGCTATAATTCGCCATCGTTTCCTCTATTTTAATTTTTTCGAGTAATCTACGTGCCAATGATACAAAGAAATGAAGCAAATTTGCATAAAAACTGGCAAAAAGAATTAGCAAATGTAGTTACCTGTCCAAAAACCTTGCTTGAAATGGTTGGTTTATCGAGCCAAGTCCATGAAAACGACCTAAAAGCTCGCAGTTTATTTCCGGTACGGGTGCCAGTGCCTTTTATAAAAAAAATGCGCAAAGGTGATGCAAACGATCCTCTATTGCTACAAGTTATGCCTCGCCATCAAGAGTTTTTAAAAAAATCGGGGTTTAATAAAGATCCTTTGCTTGAGCAAGACAACGATCAACCCGGGATTTTACATAAGTATAAATCGCGTGTTTTAGTTATGTTTAAAACCGGTTGTGCTGTAAATTGTCGGTATTGTTTTAGACGTCATTTTCCGTATCAAGAAAACCAACTTAATAAAAAAAGCCTGCTAGATGCCCTTTGCTATATAAAATCAGATACCAATATAAACGAAGTGATCTTAAGTGGTGGCGACCCGCTTATGGCCAAAGACGATGCCATTAGCTGGTTTTTAGATGAGCTTGAAAAATTACCGCAAATAAAACGTATGCGAATACACAGTCGTTTGCCTGTCGTGATACCTGCGAGAATTACCGACGAGCTATGTGCCCGCTTACAAAAATCACCACTAAAAATTGTATTTATAAACCATATAAATCACGCCAACGAAATAGATGGTGAGTTTAAAGCCGCAATGCAAAAGCTTAAACGCGCAGGCGTTATGCTATTAAATCAAGCGGTTATTTTAAAAGATGTGAACGATACGGTTGACGCACAAATAAATTTAAGTGAAGCGTTATTTGATGCCGACGTGCTGCCGTATTATTTGTATTTGCTAGATAAAGTTGAAGGCGCGAGTCACTTTGATATTGACGAAGAGCAAGCAATAAAAATAATGGCAGAGCTTTTAAAAGCTCTGCCCGGATTTTTAGTGCCTAAATTAGTAAGAGAAATAGGCGGTCAAAAAAGTAAGACCCCTATCGACCTCAAACTTATTTAGGGCGACATTTAAACGTATACGTTTATGTTATTACCAAGTGTTGCAGTCACCGATTTAGCCGGTGTTTGCGCACTTGATGATTGCGCAGCACCTTCAATTAGTGCAAGCGCAGCTGCGCCGTCTGCCTGTTGCTGTTTTTTAGCCAAAGAAGCGCTGTAAACTTCACCACTTTCGCTAGCCCCTGACATAACGGGTAAACTTGAACCTGATATATTCATATTACTAACCTGACTTTTAAATGTAATCCACGTATTATATCGGCCATGCAGTACAAAGCTTTAGGAAAACCATGGATTCTATAATTGAACAACTCAACGCTAACTTAAAAATTGTTTATCGTCAGGCACTTGATGCCGACAAAAAACTAGACGAATTACAACAACAAGGCCATGGTAAATTTAAAGCCTTATTTGGAAAAGACGCTGGTTTTGACTTTGAAGCAAAGCGTTTCAAACCCTATGTACTAGACGTTGCAGCAGACGTAGAAAGTTTATCAACCGATGGCTTTAACGAAGAAAAGTTAAAAACAACCGTCATTAAATTACAACAGTTACTCACTTTACTTGCCACGTTTAAATAACCAAAGTTAATCACTTGCCGCTTTTAAGCGGCAAGTTAACTCAATCAATACTTGTTAATACTTGTTCGCCAAACCACTGTGTGAGTAATCTTTTTTCGTGGTCAAATGACTCCTCTCGGCCTCTTCTTATTCTATCCATAAAGCCCATGTCTTTGAGTTCAACATCATTTGCTTCACTTATTACATCGCCTTCTTTATTAACTAACGAATAGTTCAGGTTAATACGTGGGAAAAAAATAGGTTCAACAACGCGAATTTCACTTGTGCCACTAAAACGTACATCACCAGCTAAATCAACATCTGTAATTTCGACATTCAGCTTATAATCTTTTGGCAGTTGCTCAGCAAGCTTGGAAAAATGTTTTTCAAACTGCTTCGTAATTTGCTTATGGTAAGACGCTTTAGTTTGGTTTGATGCACGCACATCGCGATAGTCTTTAAAGTCATGCCACTTAACTGCAGACTCGCCAGCATGTGTAAATAGTGGCAATACAACACACAGTGCCATCGAAATTTTTGTAACTGAGTTCATAGCTATCTCCAAAAAGTAATCCATAACACAACGTATATGGTGTGACTTTATTGCTTACCTTAATTAAATAATCCTAACAGATATATATTAACTATAACTTAATCATAGTTGTTAAATGTAATTATAAACGAACAAAATGTAATCTGATGTACCTTTTAAAACTACGTTAAATCATCTTCTTTGCAAACTAAAAATTAAATATAAAGCATGTAAACTATGCAATTTTATGTTGAAATTAAAACAACTGAATAAAGAACCCTACGGAGCTTTCATGACTATTTTAGTAACCGGTGGCGCAGGCTATATTGGCTCGCATACCGTTTTAGAACTTTTGCAACAAGGAAGTGATGTTGTTGTTATAGATAATTTAGCAAATTCATCGCAAGAGTCTCTGGCTCGCGTTAAACAAATTACGGGAAAAGAAGTAACTTTTTATCAAGGTGACATACTCGATAAAGCTTTTTTAGATTCAGTATTTGCAAAGCATACGGTTAACAGCGTTATTCATTTTGCAGGCTTAAAGTCGGTTGGCGAATCGGTTGCTAAACCAGTAGAGTATTACCAAAATAATGTGCAAGGCACGTTAACCTTAGTTGATGCTATGCGAGATGCGGGCGTATTTAAGTTAGTGTTTAGCTCATCTGCCACCGTTTATGGTGACCCGGCAAGTTTACCTATTAAAGAAGACTTTCCTGTTGGTGGCACAACTAACCCATACGGTACCTCAAAATTGATGGTAGAAATGATGCTTCAGGATATCGCTAAATCTGACGAGCGCTTTGCGTTTGCTATTTTGCGTTATTTTAATCCTGTAGGTGCTCACGAATCGGGCCTAATTGGTGAAGATCCTAATGGCATTCCTAATAATTTATTACCATTCATTGCTCAAGTAGCAGTGGGTAAACTCAAGCAGTTAGCCGTATTTGGTGATGATTACGACACCATTGATGGCACAGGCGTACGCGACTACATTCACGTTGTAGATTTAGCTATTGGCCACTTAAAAGCGCTTGATAAAATAGCTACAAATACGGGTGCACTTGTATATAACCTTGGCACTGGTAATGGCTATTCTGTTCTGCAAATGGTTAATGCATTTATTAAAGCAAGTAACCAAGCAGTACCATACCAAGTATCACCTCGTCGCCCTGGCGATATTGCTGCATGTTACGCCGCACCAGAAAAAGCCCTTAATGAGCTGGGCTGGGAAGCTAAACGCGGAATTGATGCCATGATGCAAGATACATGGCGCTGGCAGTCAAACAATCCAAATGGCTACAGTAAGTAAAGTCATTAAATTTGCGCTTAGCCACAAACCGTTAAGCGCGTTTTTTACCAATTTTGCATTTCTACTAGCCGCGATTGCGTTCGCGCATATTCAAAGCTTAGCTTTTTACCCACATATAAATGCTCTATATTTACCTGAGCATTGATGATCAGTAATTTTTGACAGTCATAAAATTCATCCACTAATGCAATAAAGCGCCGAGCCTCGTCGTCTAAGGTGTGTTCTTCAAGCATTTGCTTTTCCCGCTGGTAGCTATCTTCTATTCCATGCACAATCGTTTTACCCGTTGCAGTTTCACCCATTTTTGGCACATTATTAACGTACAACACATCAAACTGGGATGCTAAAAACATATAGTCGTTAGCACTACGTGGGCCTGAACATAAAGCCATAAAGTCAATGATTACGGCTCTAGGCGCTTTTAATTGGTAGCTAAGTTTACGGCCGTGAATCGTTATTACATCTGAAAAAGTAACCTGTGAATTCGCTTGCACAAAAATAGCTTTAAAATCATCAATCGGTAAGTTGATATAATAATGGCGGCTATTTTTACCATACCTAAAACGATGGTCCTCCTCACCGGCCACACTAACTATGTGGCAGTGGTTGTTAATTAAATCGATAGTAGGTAAAAATCGCGTGCGTTGCAGGCCGTTGCTATAAAGCAGTTCTGGTTTTGCATTAGAGGTAGCCACCAGCACTAAACCTTGCTCAAACATCGCTTTAAACAACCTAGCCATAATCATGGCATCGCCAATGTCGCTGACAAAAAACTCATCAAAACATAATACTTTAATGTTTTTAGCCCATTTTTTCGCTATCAATGTAAGCGGATTAGCGTGGCCTTGTAGCTCAGCTAATTGGCTATGAACATGTGCTATAAAATGATGAAAGTGAAGTCGCTGTTTTTTTACCACTGGCACATTGTTATAAAATAAATCCATTAACATTGATTTACCGCGCCCTACCGGCCCATACAAATAAACTCCATTTATATTTGGTGTTTTTTGCCACCATTTTACCGGTGTCTGAAGTTGTAGGCTTAAGGTATTTAATGCCATAACCGCACGTTGCTGGGCAGCATCGTACGTCAGCTCACCAGAGGCCACTTTGGCCTTATACAGGTTTAAAATTAGTGTGCTGTGCACTGTCATGGTATTTCACTATCGGCTATAATCGCGCCCATTGTAGCCGACTAAAAATGTGAACCAAAATGAAATTCCCTTGCCGTTTAGATAAATTTATTAGCCACTTAGCAGAAGTACCGCGCACGCAAGCACGCGCCAGTATTAAGCGTAAAGAAGTAAGCGTAAATGGTGAGGTAATTACAGCACATAATTTTCAGTTAGCAAAAGAAGATGCCGTATTACATAACGGTGAGCCATTAGTATTTTTAGGTAAACGTTACTTTATGCTAAATAAGCCTGTTGGTTATGTGTGCGCAAATAGTGACGACTTACACAAAACAGTTTTTGACTTACTTGATGAGCCAAATATGAGTGACTTTCACGTAGCAGGTCGATTAGATATAGACACAACAGGCTTAGTTATTATCACTAACGATGGCGACTGGTCACATAAAATTACCTCACCACGCAGTAATAAATTTAAAACATACCTAGTTGAAACCCAAGAACCAATTACCGACGAAGCGCTTGAGCAATTACGCGAAGGCGTTATGCTACACAATGAAAAAGATGCCACCCGCCCTGCTATTGCTGAGCGCTTAGCTAACTACGGTTTACGCTTATCAATTAGTGAAGGAAAGTACCATCAGGTAAAGCGCATGCTTTACGCCGTTGATAACAAAGTGGTTGAATTACACCGTGAGCAAATTGCGGGTATTAAGTTAGATGAAAACTTAGCGCCAGGCGAATACCGCTTGTTAACCGAGAATGAGATAAAACTATAGGGCGGTCTGATCACGAACCACTTTCCCTTACGATTTAATTTGCACTAAATCAAAGTCTGCCATGCCCGGTACAATCGCTTGTAAGCGAGATTCGGTGACATCTAAGGTATTAAGGTATTCGCAATATTCTGACGCTTTTAGCTCTAGTTGGTCTGCTTTTTTTTGCAATGACTTATCAATCTCTTTCGTGATGATATCCATGCGTTGACCCATATCGTTGATGCGATCCTCAATATTGCCTTCACGCGATTTAAACGCATCCCCTAAAGACACTAAAATGGCACCTAACGAGCCATGAACCGCCGAGTGGATTTTTTGGCTTATTTCTTTTGTAAAAAAGTCATCAATTTGAGAGAGTGATTGAGGAGCTATAAAAAAAAAGTCGTCGCCTCGCTTAAACTTATCCATCAACGCGCGTTCTACGTATTGCAGTTGGGTTTTAAGTACTTCAGGCTCTTTATCCGACATGCCCTCAACCACTTGCTCAATAGCACTCAGCCCTAAATTAACACCGTCGGTGGCTAAATTTACAAGTTCGGGTACTGTTTGGCGAATGCCTTGGCTAAATTGCTCCAGTACTTTGCTTTCATCTTCACCTAAATCGACCCAATAGCCACGAATAAAGAGCTGGGTATTGTTGTTAATTTGCACTCGTGTTTGGCCTTTATCAACAATTCGTATTACGTCATCGGTAATAATTAGACCGTGTCTGAGTTCAACATCACACGGTTTTTGAGCAAAGGCAGCGGTACTTGAAAGTGCAATGGACAGCGATAAAATCGCACGAGATAAAAACGCCATATACACCTCAAAAAGACAAAAAATGGAAGGCAAGTAGGTTAACAAAAAACCAATTTTATGCAAGAAAAAACAGCGCTTGATACTATCGAAGCGCTGCTTATAAAGGCGTTTAAAGCCCAGGGCGTGTTAACCTGCGCCCTTATAAAATTAAATGGGTGAACCTGGCGGTATAGGCAGAACCTTAAAGTTATTAGGCCACTCTCCATTGGCTAAAAAGTGTTTTACCTGCACTGCTAGGTATTGCTTAAATGCGCTTTCACCGGTGCTTGTATTACTCAGCATAGTGTTTTGATTAAAGTCGTCACTTAACTTAACTAAGTAATAACGAAGTTGCGCTTGTACCTCTGGGCTTACATTATTATTTGCCACTAAGTCAGCAAAGGTTTTTGCTGTTAAAAACTGTATACGCTGGGTTATTTTGCCTTTCATTGTATCGGGAGACGATACATTATAAACATGGCTATACAACTGCTTTAATAACGCATCTAAACTGTAAAATTGGTTATTACGGGCTTGTTGTTGCGCTAAACGATTTAAGCGCTGTGGATTAAGCAACAACGATAAACTATGCTGCACTGCAACCTCTGGTAAAGCCATTGCATCAAGTGTTAACCCTGTACGCCCCACTACGCTTTCGCGCGATTTAGACTCACCATATGCTTTTGGCAGAATTAACGATAATACCGATTCAGGTATAACTAAATTTTTGGCTGTAAGCGTTGCTAAAATGGCATTAACTGCATCTTGTTGCACTTGCTTATCAACAACCTGAGCGCCTTGGACTGGCTCATCACCGCGTGTTTCATATTCGTAATTTATACCTGCAATTAACTTAACCACAGACTCAACTTGAAAACGATGAAATAAATAAAGTGGCACAAGCTTTTCTTCTAACTGAGATAACGCAACACCCGACTTAATATTATTAATACCAAATTGCGAAAGTGCCTTTTTACGCACATCTAAAACACGTAAAAGCTCTTCTGATGGGTTAGCGCCGTTATCCCATAAGTGAGCCGTTGGGTGAGCGCCTCCTTTAGCTCGCGCGTCAGAATCTGAAATAAACGCTAGTCCTTTGGCTTTATTATCTTTTAAAATTGCTGCCAGCTCTGCGTTTTCATCTTGATTAGTAAAGTCGCTATAACCGTATTTAATTACCTGGGTATCCCATACGCCCATACCTGTTGCATAGCCTCGTGTTACATCAAGCTTGCCTTGTTCATTAAAGCTCAATAATGGGTGCGGGTAATCCATTACTGAGGCTCTATCACTTACTGATGCCGCAAAGTTATGGGCAATACCTAATGTATGACCAATTTCATGGGCGCTTAACTGGCGAATACGATCAAGCGCCATAGCGTGTAAGTTTTTAGCAACTTCATCGCCTTTAAAATAAGGAGCAGCCAGCGCTTCTGCAATTAATATATCTTGGCGAACACGAAGCGAACCCAACGTCACATGGCCTTTTAATATTTCACCGGTGCGCGGATCAATAACTGAGCTTCCGTATGACCAGCCACGTGTTGCTCTATGCACCCATTGAATTACGTTGTAACGAATATCCATGGGATCAACATTAGTTGGTAATACTTTAACAATAAACGCGTTTTTATAACCTGCAGCGCTAAATGCATCATTCCACCACTTACCGCCTTCAAGTAAGGCGCTTTTAACTGGCTCTGGTACACCGGGATCTAAATAATAAACAATAGGCTCAACCGGCTCGCTAATAGGTAAGCTCGGATCTTTTTTTGCTAAACGGTGACGCGGTATATAACGAACATACATCGACTCGCCTAAAGGCGCTGCGTAATCTTTGTGTTCAATGCTCCAAAAGCCCGATTGCGGGTTAAATTTACGTGGTGTGTAATTATCATCTGGTAATTGAACAAGTGAATGGTGCATATGTACGGTAACAGTGTATGGGTCGGCGCTAACTTGGCGTACAAACTTACCCGGCTTTGCGCCTTTAAATGTAAGCACGGCTTCAAGTTCGGTGTTTTTTACAAAGGCTTTTGAACGCGCCATGTAAACCGCACTTCGTGATTCATCAAGGTTAAAATTACCCTGCTTACGGGCAGCTAATGTACGGCTTACTCCATGTACATCGCTCAATAAATAAGGCGTGTAATCAATAAGTGCCGTGCTTTTGTCTTCTGCAACCACTTTAAAGCCCGCCAATATGCTTGATGCAAATGCCTCTTTGATACTTTGCTGCTCGGCTTTGTTATTAGTGTTAGCACGGTAGTAAGTATTTACAGCACGCAGCATGACTTTATCGCCAAAGCGCTCAAACTGTACCAAATGCGTGTTGCCAAGCTGGCCTCGATCAAGTCCAATATCGTTTGACCCAATCCCGTATGGCAAACTTTGTTGTAATAAAAACTGCTGCTCAAACTTATCTACTTTTAAATACACTTTGCCGTTTTGGGTATCGTAATAAAACGAGTAGTACCCCGGAAAGTGGTTCATTTGTGTAGTAAATTCATCAATTGACTTAATTGCTGCGTGCGCTTGAGTTATGATAGAGCACAACACAGTAAAGAATATGTAACTTAGTAGTGGTATTTTTTTCATAATCTTATCTTTGTTATTGGCGTTTTAGGTACGATTAGGTGCCCCCATTATAGGGCGGTATTTAAACAATACAGATATTTAAGACGAATTTCAGCGCTCTAAACTAATCTCTCTCACATTATGATTGGTTTTAACACGTTATCAGGAAAATAGAATGCGTAGACTCCCTCCAGTATTGCTAGAAGACGGTTGCCCAAGAGAACTATTATCATTAATCCGAACTATTTTAGCGGCATGTAAAGAAATATCTTTTCGTGTTGGCCAAGGCGCACTTTCAGGCGTATTAGGCTCAACACTTGATGAAAACATTCAAGGCGAAACGCAAAAAAAGCTCGATGTATTATCTAATCAGCTATTAAAAGATATTTTACTGGAGTCGGGCACAGTTAAAGCCATTGCCTCTGAAGAAGAAGACTACACCGTTGCAGGAAACCCTGACGCTAAATATATTGTGGCATTTGATCCACTTGATGGCTCGTCAAACACCGATATTAACTCGCTGGTAGGGACTATATTTTCAATTATGGAAGCGCCTGAAGGCTCAGATGCAGCAGACGAAAGTATTTTTATGCAACCTGGCCACAAGCAAGTTGCGGCAGGTTATGTACTTTACGGCCCATCAACAATGTTGGCGCTTAGTACAGGTAAAGGCACACGCATGTTCACCCTTGATAAAACCCAAGGGAGCTTTTTACTAACAGAAGACTTTGCCACTATACCTGCAGATACAAACGAGTTTGCAATTAATGCGTCTAATCAGCGTCATTGGCAACCCGCTATGCAAAACTACATAAATGATTTGTTAGAAGGCGATACCGGCCCGCGCGCTAAAAACTTTAATATGCGCTGGATTGCCGCCATGGTAGGCGATGTTCATCGCGTACTAAGCCGAGGCGGTGTATTTACTTACCCAACTGATACAAAAGATCCTAACAAACCTAATAAACTGCGCCTGCTTTACGAAGCAAACCCAATGGCTATGTTAGTAGAACAAGCCGGCGGCATTGCCTCAACAGGCTCAGAACGTATTATGGATATTCAGCCAGACGCTATCCACCAGCGTGTAGCGGTTATTTTAGGATCTAAAAACGAAGTAGAAACCTGCTTGGGATATCACAAGTAACCACGTTGTCAAAAAATACTAAAACCGCATTTAATCTAAATGCGGTTTTAAGTTAACCCAAACTTTAACCCTTTAACAATGCCAGTATTTTTTCAAGCTTTTGGTGATCAAGCTCGCCCATTTGCTCGCTATTACTAAGCGCATAAATAACGCCCTCGTGTTGAGCGCAATCAACGTCTTTTCGTGACTCAATAACGTTAGCCCAAAGCTCTAAGTCATCTAAATCTATTTCACCACTCAAACAGCGTTTAATTACACCAACTAATACATCTGTTTTTAATGTGTATAAGGGCGCTTGACTATATGCAGGCGTTGACACAATAACCGATATTGCATCGTCTCTTTGTGCCGAAAACGTAATAAATTCTGCTAAGGCTTTTTGTATATTCATAATATTTGTTATTCTTGGCGCTCTACTGTTGATAAGAACTAAAATGACTCAAACAAACTGCAGCCAATGTAATACAGTGCTTAACTGTAATGTAAATAATATAACCGCATGTTGGTGTAACCAGTTACCCGCTATTTTACCCCTAGACGCAACAGCAACAAGCTGTTTGTGCCAAACCTGTACACTCAATAAAATTAATCACTACCTTGAAGAGCTTTATACTCAGCCAATAAAAAGCCAAATAGAGTTTGCAAAAGCATTTAGAGGAAACGATAACTTAATTGAAGAGCTCGACTACACTATGCACAATGGCTACATGGTATTTAGTAAGTGGTTTTTTTTAAAGCGAGGAACCTGCTGTAAAAATGGCTGTACAAACTGCCCTTATGGATACAAGCTGTAAAAGGTTTCAAAGTGAATAAAACATTATTATCACCACAGAGAAGACAAGGAGCAGTGCAGGAGAAGTAATTTTAAAACCAATCAACGGTTACGCTCTACTCAGTGTAGCGTGCTGCGCCTCGGTGCGCTCGGTGGTAATTAAATGCTATTAAGTAATACAACAAAAAGTGACTTATTCACCACAGAGAAAACAAGGAGTAGTGCAGGAGAAGTAATTTTAAAACCAATCAAACGTTACGCTCTACTCAGTGTAGCGCGCAGCGCCTCGGTGCTCTCGGTGGTAATAAACATTTAAAGTACCCACACGTAGGCGTGAAGCTTGCTCACGCAAAGGTTGTTAATGTGACTATGTATAAATTAAACGTGCCAGCAAGCAAGGCGCCTACAAAAATTGCTTGTTATGGTATTTTCACTTATACATCTTTGGTGATAGGCAATGAATCACTCGCGCCCCACTCACTCCAAGAACCGTCATAAACACTTAAGTTTTTATAACCACATTCATCAGCAAATAAAGCTAAAATACACGCTGTAATACCTGATCCACAGCTAAATTGAATATACTCTGCAGTACCTACAGCGTTCTCAAGTTTTACCTTTATTTCTTCAAAAGCTTTAGCCTCGCCATCGGTTAATAAATCTAAAAAAGGCAATGAACGGCTTTGTGGTATATGCCCACCTCGCATGCCTTTTCGAGGTTCGCTCTCTTCACCAGTAAAGCGTTTATAGGCACGCGCATCTAACAATATAGTATTCACATCATCTATGGCTGCTAATACTTGCTGGCGGTCAATAAAGTAATTTGGATTATAACTTGCTTCAAAATTACCACACGTTAAAGCCTCACTATAACCTTGCTGCACTGCATAGCGGCACGCTAACCACTTTTTAAGGCCGCCATTTAAAACCTTTACATTGTGATGCCCCATGGCTTTTAGCATCCACCACGCCCTTGCAGCACTAAATAAGCCAGCATCTTCGTATACCACAATAAACGAATCATGGTTTACACCCGCATGCTGCATAACCTGTGTAAACTGTTGTGCATTACACATTGTGCTTGATAGCGGGTTTGATTTATCTGCTAGCTCATTTTTTATGTCAAACCGCTTTGCATTGGGTAGCATAGCTTCAGGCATATAAGTTCTTAAAACCCCGGGGCGAAGCATACCCGCATCAAAAATAACTAAGTTAGTTTGTTCTAAACGTATCTTAAGCCACTTTGCATCAACAAGATATTTCATAAAAAATTCCCTGTAGTATAAAACAATATAATCAAAAAATTTGATTAAATAATACTAAGTAATTAGGCAATATTAACTCTAGCATTTATTATTTTAAAAATAGCTATAAAAACAGCTATAAAAATGGTCTTAAAAGTAATACTTTGGAATACTATAGTTACTAATATGTAGATGGATTTATGTTTGGGTCTATCGTCAATAACTTAATTATGAGAAGAATATTTTGAAACTATCTGTTTGTATTATTTGTAAGAATGAGGCAAGTACAATTGCCCGCTGTTTAGAATCAGTTAAATGGGCTGACGAGATTATTCTGCTTGACTCCGGCAGCACAGATAATACACTCGAAATTGCAAAAAAATACACCGATAAGATATTTATTAGAGAGGATTGGCAAGGGTTTGGCGAGCAACGTCGAAGAGCTGAACAGTTAGCTAGTAACGACTGGATTTTTGCTATTGACTGCGATGAAGAAGTTAGTGAAACATTAAAAAATGAGATACTTAATACTTTACCTAGGTGTAGTGAAGAAAATGTATTAAGAATAAATCGGCTAACATATTTTTGTGGCCAGTTTATTTATCATAGTGGCTGGCACCCTGATCATATTGCCCGTATTTATAACAAGAAAAAAACCAGTTACAACAAAAATTTAGTGCATGAATCTGTTGTAATAAAAGACTGTGAGCTAATTACATTAAAAGAAAACATTTTACACTTCCAACACCAAGATATTTTTACATATCTTAATAAAAGAAACCACTACGCTAACATAGGCGCAAAGCAAATAATTCAAAAAGGAAAAAAAACCTCATTATCAAAAGCTACAGGCTCTGCCATATTTGCTTTTATTCGACATTATTTTTTAAGGCTAGGTTTTTTAGATGGAAGAGCAGGTTTCGTTATAGCTGTTATCCAAACCCAATACAGTTTTAACAAGTACCTTTTCTCAGTTTATAAATAATATATAGCTTCGATAGAGTAAAATTATTGAGTCTCATTACATAAACTGGATTTTTTAAATAAATCTATTTCGCTTAAAGACTATTAAGCTACAACAATAAAGTAATTAAAAAATGAAAACTTCGATATTTATTATCAATATGAAACCTTGTGAATCCCGTTGGTATGAAGTTCAAAAGCGACTTAAAGATCTTAATATAAGTGCAGAACGCTTTGAAGCTACTATTGGTAAAAATCTTGGTGAGCAAGAGTTTCTCAACTGGTATTGCCCGAAAAAGAATAAAAACTCATATCATCGCAACTTAACCCTAGGAGAAATAGGTTGTTACATTAGCCATATGCGAGTCTGGGAGCATATAGTTACACATTCGATACCTATATGCGTAATACTTGAGGACGACATTATAATTAAATCGCATTTAACTAATACGATTGAATCAGCAGAAAAATTAAAAAATTGGGATCTTATAAAACTTTCTGATAGCCGAGATTTACCATTTATTAATACACAATCCCTTGAAAGTGAATTTGTTTTAGGGAATTACTTTAAAATCCCAAATGGAGCTCAAGGATATATATTATCTTTAGAGGGGGCTAAGAAACTTCTGCACAGAAAGCCATTTTTTAGACCTGTTGATGTTGATATGCAATTTCATAGTGAAGTTGGGCTCAATATCGTAGGTATTAAGCCATATCCAATTGCCACTGATAGCCAATTTGAAAGTGAAATAGCAAAGGCAAATTCAGGTAGGCATTCTAATAAGAGTACATTTATTAGAAATTTAAAACACAGATTAAATTTACATATGCAACGCAAAAAAATATCAGCTAATCTGTCAATGATAACTAGAAAGCTATAATTGTGGTTCTATATATTTGCTGCATGACTGCGACCTACTATATGTTAATAATATCGCCTCTTAATGGCGCCATTTTTGACAAAATTTTATTTTGAATAGGATGAGGTATGTTTTGCTCATTCATGGCATTCACTAATAAATCAACAACATGATTAAAATCTTTTTCTGTTATATTCATGCCGGTGTGTATGTCTACCATTGAATCACCTGCGTAGCTGTATTTACACGGACCATCGGTAAGCATGCACATATGCAAAATAAAACCTTGGCGAAAATGCGCTATGTTTGTGTGCTCAAAGTAGTGAAATACCTGCTCGTCATTGCCAATTTGATTAATAAAGCTATCAATTAGTTTTTCTATGCCGGCGTTACCGCCAATTTGGTAATATAAAGTAGGCGGTGCTTTATTCGCACAGCCCATTAAAATACCAACACATAAAAACCCAACTGCAATTAACTTCATTACCAATACCCTGTTACCGATAAGTACCAACCGGTTTGATCGTCTGCCCCTGCAATACGCCCTAAATCTAAATATGCGGCAGTTACACTCACATTTTTATTAGGCATCCAGGCAACAAAAACATCTTTCCAGTCTTGCTCACCCAGGTTTAAGTTATTCGCTTTTTGACGATACTCAATACCGATTGCCAATTCACGACTTAAAAATACAGCGGTGCTACCTTCAAATAAAAACGCGCTGTCAGCATTGCCGCCACCATAACCGAGTAGTCCAAGTTCATTGGCTTCACTATAGCGTGTTGTTACATTCCAAAACCAGTTATAACCTGCAAAAGCACCTAAGTGAAGCTTACTGGCAGCCAAGTAATAATCTGTACCGCTGGTATCCTCTGCGCCAACAAGTTTGGCTACGGTGCCGTCATCTAGCGATTTATGCTGTATACCTAAACTTAATTGCGGCCATTGGCTGTAAACAATATCACCATATAAACGTATTTTTGCACTGGTAATCGATTGCTCTATTTCTGTGTTAAGTGCTGGCACGTCAAACTCTTGTTTTGCGTAACTTAGCTCTACCCGATTAAATAAGTTTAACTGCGCACCACATACATTTAATGCGTAATCACTTACATCCGCTCGGCTACAAAAACCATTTACCGAAAATTCATCTTCGCTCGCATAACCTGCAAGCTGAGCCCAAGGCACAATACCGCCACCGCCGCTACCTTCAACTTGAGATACACCAGGTGTTGCTAGTAACTTTCCGCTACTGTTGGCAAACGTTGGCAAACTTACTAGCAATAAAACACTGACAAATAAATACTTAATTTTTACCATAGTATTCTTCCAGCCATTGTTCTAATAAATCAGCTTTTAAAGGCCGGCTAAGGTAGTAACCTTGTGCATGGTCGCACTGCATTGTTTCAAGTAAAGCTAACGACTCTTCGGTTTCGACCCCTTCAGCCACCACCGAAAAACCTAACTGATGCCCAAGCGTAATTGACGACTGCACTATAAATTGATCTTTTTGAGAAGCATCTAGTTTTAAAATAAAACATTTATCAAGCTTAAGCTCATCAATAGGCAACATTTTTAAACGCCCCAGCGATGTTTGCCCTACCCCATAATCGTCAAGCGATATTTTAACGCCAATTTGTTTTAAATCTTTAAGCGCTTTTATGCCCTTTTCTTCGTTTTCTATCATGTCGCGCTCGGTTAATTCAATGGTGATTAACCTTGCATCCACATTATGTTTTTTAAGCGTAGCGACTAACGCGGCATGAAACCCCGGAAACGCAATATCTTGTGCCGATACATTAATGGCGGCTTGAAGCTCAATGCCCTTCGATTTCCAGTCGGCAACTTGTGCAACAACGGTATTTATTACCCATGCAGTTAGTTCAACAATTAGCCCTGAGCGCTCTGCTAAATCAATAAATAACTCAGGATTAACCCAGCTGCCATCTTTACGCTGCCAACGAATAAGCGACTCAACTTTATCTATTTTTTGAGTTTGCATATGCAGCTTAGGCTGGTAGGTCATAAACAGCTGACCATCGTCGTCGCTAATAGCTTGCTTTAATTCATCAAGCATAATTAAACGATCTAAGTGGGCCTCGTCCTCGCCATCTTGGTAATAATGTATATGGTTTTGGTTATTGGCCGCATTTTCTACGGCAATAAGCACTCGCCTTACTAAGTCATCACTGGCAGTACCTTGCGATGGGTACTGCAATACACCGGTACTAAACTGTAAGTTAATTTTTAGCTTTTGAATGGTATAACACTCTTGGAGCCTAGCAATTAATCCCTCTATGCCGCACTTTTTCTCGCTAACCGCACTGCTTGGAAATACCGTTAAAAACTCATCTCCCCCAATACGCGCATGAATCCCACCAAACTCATCCGAAAACTCACTTATTCTGCATGCCACGGTTTTTATACATTCATCGCCAATGCGCGGGCCAAGCTTATCGTTTATATGGCGTAACCCTTTTATATCTATAGCTACAAGCGTATATTGAGTTAATTCGCTTAATTCTTTGTCCAACACTTCTAACATCGCAGAGCGATTATAAAAGCCGGTTAAAGTATCGTGTCGCGCCTGAAAACTAATTTGTTGTTCACGCTTGTTGATGTCGTTACCCATGTTGTCGAACGCATTAACTAAGGTCGTTATTTCTGTGCTTTGTTTTTTACCTTTAAACTCAAAATTATAATTACCTTGCGCAAACTGCTTAGCAATTACAACCAGCTGAGAAAGCGGCGTTGTTAAGTTATTTGCTAATAAGCTACTTGTTATTACACCTACAAACATCGTTAAGATAGACAAAATGATAAGGGTAAAAAATAGCTTTTCAAAATCGCTATAACTTTGTGTTAAATCGGCGCTTAATAAAATAATAATTGGGTGTGTTGCCAAAGAGGCTAAATTAATATCTCGGTTTCGGTAAACCGGGTACTCGCCAAATATTCGTGAGGTGGTGGCCGAGTTAAAATAACTCACCGGTTCAAAAGGCGTTGGGCGCTCATCTAACGAGCTAATAACTAGGTTGTCGGCACTGCCTACAAAACTTACATCCATGCCCGTTAAGCTTTTAAGCTCGCTTGCAACACTGTCGTCTATTTTAAAGCCTACTAAACTGTAAGCTATGGTTCTTGGGGCTTTTACAGGTAATAAAATAACCTGGTAAAGCTCATTGTTTAACACTACAAATGTGGATTGCTCTTGTGCGTTAAATAGCTCTGCGAGTAAAGGTCGCAAGTCGTCTTCAAAGGCACCTTGCTCTAAATTTGACGAAATTAGCTGACCCGATAAATCTATAAGCAACATTAATTGCGCGTCTATCCGTTGGCTGTGATTATACAAAACACTGCTTATGGTACCCGCATCGCGCGTGGCAACCGCTTGTTTAAAACCAAAATCGGCAGTTAGTACTTTAGCCGCTGTTAACAATAAGCTTTCTTTTGAGGTTAAATATTGCTTATAAACGTTTTGCGCAACACTTATGTCTTGGTCTACTTTTTGTTCTTGAAACTGACTTGTTGACCACCAAAAACTAGCAACACTCACCAGCGTTGTTAATAACACCAGCCCTACGCAGAGTGAGATAATTCGGTTTTTTAAACTATGAGTCATTACCAGCCTTAAATTTGCTACCAAAGGTGTTTCTTGGTGCCGGTGTAGATGTGTTTACCGTTATGGTGTGTTTGCTTTTAGCGCTTACCGTTATAATTTTTTTATTCTCCAAAGGTGCTGTTTGCAAAGCGTGCCATACGCTTAATTCAATCGGTAATAGGTTATTTGGCAAGGTTACTTTGCCTTGCTTATTTGTTTTATAAACATGTTTGCTACCTGCCACATATATGTAGCCAACCATGGAGTCGTGAATATTACACCCCAAAACAACGACCCCTTGATTATCAAAAGTAATAGGTGCTTTTGGTTGCCCTGAATATAACTTTAGCTGAAAAGGCTTAGCTTGCGAAAAAGAATACACATGGTGGCGAATATTATCGCTATTTGGAAAGTCAACTTGCTGCCCTTTTTGCACAACTAATAGCTCTGGCAAAAACTGTTTATGAACTTGGTCCATAGTGGCTACAGGAAGATTTGGCTTGGCTAATTGCTCGGCGTTAAAGTGTAGCTCAATAACAGCATTTGCTAGTTTACTACCGTGTTGATCTTCTACTACCAACTCCAGTGCAGCGGCGTCAAAAAAGTAACCAAAAAACAAACCCATGGTTAAAAAACGGCAACTTTTAGTTATTTTTTGCAAACAACGTTCAAACATAACAACACCTAACTATTAACGTTAGGTTAAGGTAATTAATTACAGGGGTTAATTGCAAGGAATATAGCCCAGTAACTAAAAATAAAAAGTTAGCCACTGGGTTTTTTAGTTCTTTAGTATGGCTATTTTACAATTAAGCCATAATCAGCGTCTAAAATAGAAATGACCTCTTGGCGCGGATCCTCAGGAATAGTAATTGCTTCACCAACTATTTTGCTGGCAATACCCACATAAGTATTAGACACTTCAAGCATGACTGATTCGGGTAAAATATACTCTTTTGCTAATTTTTCGCGCTCAGCCATGCGATCTTTGTTTAGTAATACGTCGCTTTCTGGCACGTTATTAATTAACAATTGGCGAAAGCCTTCTTTAGAGTTTTCAACAATTTTACCATCTCGATACGCAGCGCCATCCCATATACGCGATGAATCTGGTGTACCCACTTCGTCGATATAAATAAGCTGTTGTGCACCATTTAGGTCTTCTACATAACCAAATTCAAACTTGGTATCTACAAAAATTTGGTCAAGCTTGGCAAGCTCTTTACTAATTAAGCCAAAGCCTTCTACTAACAGCTTTTCGTATTTTGCAACGTCGTCTTCCGACTTAAAATTAAATACGTCTAGGTTATTTGTTATGTTCTCGCGGGTAATATTTACATCGTCTACTGGCGGTATGTCGGCAACGCCTTCAATAATCCCCTTGGTTGATGGCGTAATAAGCACATTATCGAGTTTTTGATTCGCGTTTAACCTTTCAGGTAAATCTATACCGCAAAAGTTACGTGTCCCTTTAGCGTAATCACGCCACATGCTACCCGTAATATATTGGCGCGCTATCGCCTCTACCTTAACTGTGCTTGCTTTACGAACTATCCATACATATGGGTGCGGAATATCCACAATATGATTGCCAGCTAAGCCTGCTTCGTCAAATAATTTAAACCAGTAGGATGCAACGGTGTTAAGTGCTATTCCCTTACCCGGCACTCCATTTAAGCCATTTTCGCCTTGCCAAATACAATCAAACGCTGAAATGCGGTCCGAAATCACCATAATAGCCAGCTCAGTACCTGCGGGTACTTTGTAGCCTTTATCTTTAATTAATCGCGCACTGTCTTCGTCTGTTAGCCAATAAACTGAACGCACTTTACCACTGTGTACTTCACCTTTGGTGCGGATGGGTAAATCATCGTTTACGTCTAAAACTTTATAGCTAGTCATGCTATCTCCGGGGTTAGGGATGCTCTATGAGCAAAGTATGGTATGGGGTTATGTGCGGTATGATAATCCAGCCAACTTCAAAGCTCAATCTTGGGCTTGAAACTAAATAACCTGAACTTTGGTTAAGAGATTTAGCAAGAATATTTATATGGTTGTCACAATCGGGTAAACTGGCTGGGCTATTGAGTCGAGGAGCTAGCTTGAACTACTTAACCACCACCAAAAATAAAAAATACTTAATGTATATATCTCAAAATTATTCATACGCAATTTTGAGGCCTATTCAGGCGGCCATATTAGCGAATGGTGGTCAGGTACGCTGGTTTTTACAAGGTAGCTCTGTAAACCCTGACTTTTTAACACCCGATGAAATACGCCTTAATTCAATAAACGATATTCACAACTGGAAACCCGATGCTACGTTTGCACCGGCCAATTTAATTCCTACGTTTTTTCCGGGTATTAAAGTAGGTGTATTTCATGGTTTTGATGCCGGAAAACTTGATAAAAAAGGGAACAACGACCACCTAAAAGCAAGGGGCTGCTTTGATCTTTACTGTACTCAAGGCCCCAATACCACAGTGCCATTTAAAGCCTTACAAAAAAAGCTTGGTTATTTTAAAGTGACTGAAACTGGCTGGCCAACGCTCGACCGCTTGTTTACTGGCGAATTACAAACCCCATATACCAGCAAAGCCGACACTCGCCCTACACTTTTAATTTGTTCTACTTTTTCAAAACGTTTATCACTTGCGCCTAAACTTTACGAGCAAATAAAGCACTTTAGCGAAACAGGAAAGTGGCGCATATTAATGCAGTTTCATCCTAAAATGCCTATTGAGCTTGTTAATAAATACAAAGCGTTAAGTAATCAAAACTTAACCTTTATTGAAACCGACGACGTAGTCCCCTTATTAAAGTCGGCCGATGTAATGCTGTGTGATACCTCGTCGGTGCTTTTAATGTTTATAGTGCAGCGAAAGCCTGTTGTGACCTTTTGTAATAATGCCCCAGACAAGCACTTACTAAACGTAACAGATCCAAATAAGCTAGAAGACGCGATAGACTTTGCATTTACCTACCCTAAAACATTGATGCAAAATATAGAAAGCTATTGCCAACAGCTGCACCCATACACAGACGGTAAATCAAGTGAGCGAGTAGTGGCTGCAACGAATGAGTTTTTACTTAGTGACGAAAAGCTAAAACCTAAACCGTTTAATATTATTAGGCAGTTTAAAACGCGCAAAAACCTTAATTATTGGAAGTGGTAAACCAAACAATGATAAGCCTTAATAACGTTACTTTTAAATGGCATAAAAACGATAAAACGCCCACGCTAACTATTAGCAAACTTAATATTGAAAAAGGCCAACATGTTTTTTTACATGGCCCAAGTGGTTCGGGCAAATCAACGTTACTTGCCTTACTTGCCGGTATAAATAAAGCCACCAGCGGCAATGTCACGTTACTAAACCACACCTTAAATACCCTAAGTAACACTCAACGAGATGTATTTAGAGCTGACCACATTGGTATTATTTTTCAAAACTTCAACTTACTTCCTTACCTATCGCCTATTGAAAACGTAATACTGGGATGCCAATTTTCAAAAAAGCGCCAACAAAAAGCATTAAGCCACTCTGCCACGTTAAATAATGAGGCAACACGGTTACTGAACGCGCTGGGTTTAGCCAAGCAATATCATAACAAAAATGTGGCAGAGTTAAGCATTGGCCAGCAACAACGCGTGGCCGCCGCACGCGCATTTATTGGTAACCCAGAAATTATAATTGCCGACGAGCCAACTTCAGCCCTTGATACACAAAACCGCGAAAGCTTTATTAACTTATTGTTTGAACAAGCGAGTAATACAAACAGCACATTGATATTTGTAAGCCACGACGAAAACTTAAAGCCGCTGTTTAATCGCTCAATCGACTTAATAAGTTTGCAGGAGACATTATGATCCTTACAAAGCTTGCTTTAAAAAGCCTATTAAATAGACGTGCTAGTGTTGTTTTGACGCTGTTTACTATTGCCGTTAGCGTTATGTTATTGCTAAGTATTGAGCGTGTTAGAGTTGATGCTAAAAGTAGCTTTAGCAATACTATTTCGGGCACCGATTTAATTGTAGGAGCCCGCACCGGCGATATTCAATTACTGCTTTCATCGGTATTTCGAATTGGCCACACCAATAATGGCGTGAGCTGGCAAAGCTACAAATACATAACAAGCCAACGCGGCGTAAAGTGGAGCATTCCTATTAGCCTTGGCGACAGCCACAAAGGCCAAGCCGTGTTAGGCACAACCCCCGATTACTTTACCCATTATCGCTTTGCTAAAAAACAACATTTGAGTTTTAGTGCAGGTAATCCTTTTAGCACTATTCACGGCGTGGTATTGGGCAGTGAGGTAGCTACAAAACTAGGATATAAGCTGGGTGATAGCATTGTAATATCCCACGGTATGGGTAATACCAGTTTTCATCATCACAACGACAACCCGTTTGAAGTAGTCGGTATTTTAGACCCGACGGGTACCCCGGTCGACAAAACACTGCATATACCGCTTGCCGCTATTGATTTAATTCACGGCGGCAACGCAAGTCATGAGCACGATGAACACGATGAACACGATGAACACGATGAACATAACAACCTAACTGGTCACCCTAAACAAATCACTGCATTTTTAATGGGGTTTGATTCGCCTTTGTATACACTACAAATTAGGCGTAACATAAATCAATACAAGCCCGAGGCTCTATTAGCCATTATGCCTACCGTCACGCTAAAAGACTTATGGGAAATGCTCGCTATTGTTGAAAAAATACTGCTGCTTTTTTCATTTGTTGTCGTGCTAATAAGCCTGCTAGGTATGTTAACCACATTACTTGCAAACCTTAATCAACGCCGCCGTGAGCTTGCTATATTACGCTCTGTTGGTGCAAGGCCATGGCAGCTATTTACACTTATAAGTATGGAATCCTTGCTTACAACATTTTTAGGCTGTGTGCTTGGGTGTGCATTATTTTACGCAACCTTATTTTTAGGAGCCGACTACCTACAAAGCCATGCGGGTATTAGTGTAAATATAGCTATGCTTTCACGCTATGAACTCACCCTCATAGGCGTTATTATGGCGGCGGGTTTTATTATTGGCTTAATACCAGCAACTCGTGCTTATTTTTACTCACTCAGCGACGGCATGAGTATAAAAACATAATATTTAGGAATTTTATGACACTTTTTAAAACAGCTTTAAATGCTTTTTTCATATTAAGCTTAGCTATTATTAGTTTTTCAAGTAACGCTAATCCACCTAAAGAGATTTTTTGGGAAGACTTAATTCCAAAAGGCCATGTGCAAATAGATACCCAAGCACAAGCGAACCACGAAGGCAGCGATCAAAACTGGGTACAACCCGACTTAGACGCCCCTGTAGTAAAAGAACTAGACGGGCAATCTGTCAGCTTACCCGGTTTTGTTGTACCACTAGAGGGCGATAGCGAAGTAATCACCGAATTTTTATTAGTACCGTATTTTGGCGCCTGCATTCACGTACCACCACCGCCACCTAACCAGCTTGTACACGTTACTATAAAAGGCGGCGTACCAATCGAAAGCCTTTACGATGCAATTGTAGTCACAGGTATTATTACAACAGAAACCTGGTCAGGTGAATTAGCGCAGGTAGGTTACAAAATGAAAGCCGTAGGCGTAGCGCCGTTTGAGCTTTGAAAATAAGTATAACGACAAGGCATAAGCTGCTGAAGTGATTTACAGTTGAACAATTGCTATGCCCTATAGGCACATCTCATTCTTTTATGTAAGTTAGCTACATTAAATTCATTATTTATATGAATTATCATATTTTTATTTTTTGAAATTTGAAAAATCTCAACTAACAATATCAAGTTTAGTTACTCAGGGTATCTATAGGTATTTAAGTTTAAACTTCAGAATTTAAAGATGCTAAAAGTAAAACGGTTAAACAAAGTTATTTATTAATCTTTAAATATTGTGCACTTATTAGAAGCAAAAAAAGGCTGTTTTTAAATAGATAAATATTAGTTCTACCTATTTATTAAAGATTAAAAAAGGTCAACCAGTGAGGCTATTTCACTACTGCTACTCACATTTTCGAATGAGTTGACCCCTCAGAAAAATCTAAAAATCAGCCACCACATAAAATTATGGTAGCTGACTTATATACCATATCGCTATTTTTCGCGGCTAGGTACTGCTGATTTTGAATAACTTAAAGGCTTTTTGTGGGTATTAATAAAATTCTTTTGCGAATTGTTTAAATCATCACCCGAAAAAATAGCCCCTCTAGAACTAGAGATACTTACAGCCTCCTGTATAGAGTCAGTCTGATAAAAATCAATAACTTCCAAAGTATCAATAATCCAGCCTCTGAAACCATTGTATAAACTGTCATTAGTTTGAAAATTAAATCTTACAGTAATCACTTCTCCAACGTAGGCTGATAGATCGACTTCCTCTAACGCCCATACCGGTCTACGATTATAACCTCCAGATGAAAAAGGCTTAGAATTACGATCAAAATCGTTAGGATCTACAAAAGGATTCAGTTTTTTTATAGTAGTAAAAGAAGCACCATCTGTGCTTATTTGCACCTCCATAACATCGAAGCCATTTTCATTAGGATTAACCGACTCAATTTCCCACCAAGTCCGAAAGCGTAAGTAAGGTAAAGAGGCAGTCCCAAGATTAATACTTGGAGAGGTGAGTTGCCCGGTATTACTTGTCTCCGATCTACCGCCACTTAACAAAACATCAGAGCTTGCTTGAGTACCAATAAATGACCCAGTATCTGACTGTCCATACCACCATGCATTCTCACCATTAAAAGCATTTGGTAACAATGCTTGCGGCCCCACTTCATCTGGTGCTAATGAGGTATATCCATTATCAACTAGAGTGTTTGCTATTGAAGTGTTATTAAGATCTACTTGATTCCAAAACCCACTAGGCGTCCAATCACCTAACCCCAGTTCAAAGTCATCTGCATAAATTGTACCTTGTGATAAATCTACTGAAATCAAAGTAAAGTTCTCAACTCTATCTTTTCCTGCAAGTACAATAACGTCATTTTTAACGACCGTGGCATAACCAAAGGCCGAAGCTTCTAGCTTAAACGAAGGTATAGGCATACCATCAGAGTCAGTTTTAGATATGTTAGAGATAACAAATTTACCTAAATCATCAGTATTTGCAGTCGCAAAGAATCCATTTGTCTGCTCACCGCCTGATATTCTTATTGAAGTTTTCGCTATTGGGTTGCCATCATTATCCAAAACTTGACCACTCAAAGAACCAACTAATCCAACAGAATCCTGTGTCATATTAAGAGCAACTTGCTGGCTTTGCTTTGCATTAGTAGAAAATAAGGCTACAGCTTCCTGATATTCACTTAAATTACCACGAACTCGATACACACCTGATTTTAAGTAGGCGTTTACAATTCCACCTTCGTTGGTAGCGCCGGTAAAAGTATTTAGCGCACCACTCAATAATTCTATACCGACTTCTACTGAAGCCAACGGTGCTAAAGATACAGTGTCAACGGCTGAAACACCTACAGTAGAGTAGTTAAACTCATATTCTTTAGTAGTTGTTGTCTCATTGTTGCCTGAATCTTTTAAAGTGATCGTTGCAACAACACGATGATACGGCGTTGTTGTATCTAGTAAAGGCTCTATAACTGAACCGTCAACCGACATACTATTAACAACGTCCCATGTTTCTCCGTTATCATCTGTTGATTGTAACTCCCATTCGACCCTTGAAATATCGAGATCTTCATCAATAGAATTGAACATTACCCGAGCTTGTGCAACAAACGGGTTAGGGATTGAATCTGTTACAGTAACTTTACTATCAATTATTTCTTGTGCCTTTTGTAATGCTTTTTCTGCATTAACAATAGGAATTGGGGTAGCTAAAAGCTCTATATTTGAATTATTTTCACCTGCATCACCAGGTGCTATATAACGCTCAAGAACAGACTCAGTTGAACTTTCAATTAGAATATCTTTAACCTCTTCACCCGTAAACCCTGGATAAAGTGAATAAATCAATGAAGAAATGCCTGTTACAACAGGTGCCGAGGCAGACGTTCCAATAAACCCACTAGAACCATCTCCGTAATCGGCACCAGTATAGAAGCCACCATTAGTCTTTAAGCTTTTATATGAAGTGGGTGCAGCTAAATCAACAGACACACCATAATTACTATAATAAGCGAGTCTATTGTCATCTCGCATTGCAGCAACGAAAATAGCATTTTCTTGTTTTTGCAAGCTGCCATTACTGCTGTAATGCAAAGCGGGGCTGTGATGTCGACCATTTACACCATATACCCCGTCACTGTTACCCGAACCGTTTCCAATACCATTACCAGCAGACCAAACCAGTAGTTTATCAAGATTAGCATTGGCCAACTTTCTGTAAGTTCTAGTTCTTGCTAAGGTATCCTTATTTCGCTTAGCAACTTTTACACTACTATTAGGATCGAAGTTTATATCTAAATAACCAGGTATTGACCATGAATTATTGATTGTAACAACTTTATCTTTTGCAAGAAGAGATTTTAAATTAGTCTTTCCAGAACGACTTAAAACCATTTTTGATGCCCAATTAATACCTGACATCCCCTCTTCATTGTCGGTATTGGCCCCTATGGCTCCAGCAACGCCATTGCCGTGATCATCGCTTTTAGAAGTTAAAACCTCCGTAATCTTACCGTTTAATTCAGTATGATTTAAATCAAAACCACTATCAGAAACACCAACAATAATATCGTTACTACCTGTTGTATACTCCCAAGCCAAAGGCGCATCTATTTTTTCTAGGTGCCAGTTGTCACCTCCATCATCAAATTGACTACCATCTTTAGGAATTAACAGGTCACTTCTAGGAACATTTTTACCTTCATATAAGCGATTCTCAATGCTTGATATACCTATTTCTAATTTTAAAAGTTCAATTGACTCATTTGTAGAAATATCTGTTTCATCAAATTCAATAAGTAACCCATCTGTTGAGTCGTAACCTAAAATAGTTAAATTACTGTAACCATCAACAAGTTCAGTTAACTGAACTTCGGTGAGTGATGACGAGTAAACCCAAGCCTGATTTTTAATAATACCGATTAGCTCATCTAGATTAACATTGCCGTCATTACCTTCAATTTTTGTCTCATCAAAAGTAAACTCATTATAAATTGAAAACGAGGTTGATTTTTGTGAAGCATTATTTGCAGATCGAGCTACTACCTTATAGTCGCCAACTTCTGAAGCGGTTAAAATTACTGATTTACCATCTTGTGACTCACTCAATGTTAAATTAGCCAAGCTTGGCTGAGATAAGACTTCCCACGATACAGTACCCACATCTAAATCGTCACTTACCAACGAGATTGTTATCTGCTGATTTAAAGATGGAGCGTCGCTATATAATATAGGGAGGTCAGATAACACCGCAAAAACAGGAGATACATTAATTAAAACAGCATCTGTGTGTGTTGCTCCATCATTATCAGTAACTGTAAGCGTAAACTCTAAAACTTCTTCAACTGATATATCTGGTGTAGTAAAGCTAATTGAAGCACTCGCTACATCGCCGAGCTCAACCTCAGTTCCAGAAGTTTGAGCCCAACTGTAACTAGTAATACTCCCATCGGCGTCATTGCCCAAACCTGTCAGTGTAACACTAGTTTGTTCGTCAACAGTCTGATCCACGCCTGCATCAGCTACAGGCGCCTGATTTGGCTGCGGTATAGCCAACTCTTCTTCATCTTTGGAGCTTCCACCACATCCGGTTAATGACGCTGTAATCGCAGCTGCAATGAGTAGTTTTTTTGGGTAGGGTAAGGACATATTCATCCTTGTTTTATTTAATGGCATCAATGCCTCCTTTTTGTTACTTATATTAATTTTGTGGTGCTGACCACAAATACAGTTAACCTTATATTTTAAATGACAAGACCTTGAAGCTATATATTTTTATAGAAACAGGTTTATCAAACTCTAAACAAAATAATAACTAATTATTAGCCGCAGTTTTAAAACAGATGACTATCAATATTTATAGTTATTTTTTAAGTGAAATTACGTTATGGAATTAATTTTTCTAATAAGGAAGTGGTTTTTCTGATATGGTTATTAAGCAGCTCTTTGATATACCTATCCATGACAATAACTTCCTTGTTACGTATTTTTATTCTGTTAACATTAATTACAGCACTTTAAGTTAATAATATCAATCACATTTATCTACAGGTAAGCATATTATTAAGGATTATAGTGATATTAATCACAAATAAAGCATTAAACCTCAGGCTGTATTGAGTCATTTTAGCGCCCGTATTTATAAGTCTGACCCACGGTTTGTCTCTTGGATCAGGTTTATTCTAAACATACCTTAAAACTAATATTTAGAGCTTTTCTAAAACATGCTCTGCGCGGCTTACTGCGAACTCTTTGCCCTCTTCTACAAATAACCCAGTAACAACCGCGTTATTTACAATCATCGCGTAACGAGATGAACGAACCCCACCAAAGCCAGCGGTGTCTTTTTCAAGCCCGAGTGCTTTGGTAAAGCTTGCATCACCATCGGCTAGCATTAATACTTCTTCAGCGTTTTGCGAGTCACCCCATGCTTTCATTACAAAGGCATCGTTTACCGAAACACAATAAATAGCATCAACACCTTTTGCTTTAATTTTATCAGCAAGGGTAATAAATTCAGGTAAATGCGCATTTGAACACGTTGGCGTAAACGCCCCCGGCACAGCAAATAACACCACTTTTTTACCATCAAATAATTCTTTGTTAGTCAATGTTTGCATGCCTTCGCTTGTTAACTGCGTTAGTGTAACCTCTGGTACGTTTTGGCCTTGTTCAATCATGATAAACCCTTAAAAATATAAATAACGAATAGCCCATAGCATAGTGGACTTTGCTAATAGACGCAGCTTTATTATCAATAAGCATAAATACAAATTTTTCACACAATATACGTTAAGGTAAAAGTTGGAGTGCTCATCTACTAATGCGAACTTACAGTCGCACAGCGAATTTAATGTAGGCGCTTTGCTTGCTAACGTACTTTGTTTATAGATAGTTAAATAAATAACCTTTTGCGTGAGCAAGCTTCACGCCTACGTGGAAATAACTCTAAAAATAATTACCACCGAACGCACCGAGGCGCTGCGCGCTACACTGAGAAGTCCGTAATACAATGCATTGGTTTTTAAATGGCTTCTCCTGCACTGCTCCTTATCTTCTCTGTGGTGATAATAATGCCTTATTCACTTTATCAGGTAGATAGAAAACTTGCCTATAAATAATTTTGACCATCGATAAACCGCAATCAGCTTTTGTAGGCGCTTTGCTTGCTGGTGCGTTTAATTTACACAAAGTTACATTAACAACCTTTTGCGTGAGCAAGCTTCACGCCTACGTGGAAATAATTCTAAAAAGTAATTACCACCTAGAACACTGGGGCGCAGCGCGCTTCACAGAGAAGAGCGTGAATCGCCCCGAGTTCATCGGAGACCAGTTTGTTTAAGTCAGGCCACTTTACCTGACTCGTTTAAATTATCATAGTAGTCTGTTTCATATTGAGCTGGTGAAATATACCCAATTGAAGATA
>Ga0163180_10000120_pt1 | contig 40334 bp, 26 predicted proteins | sample AtlANTMetagenome_2_FD_109647 | JGI IMG/M metagenome (GOLD analysis project Ga0163180, IMG submission 109647) | Marine eukaryotic phytoplankton communities from the Atlantic Ocean - Atlantic ANT 4 Metagenome | ecosystem: Environmental > Aquatic > Marine > Oceanic | place: North Atlantic Ocean...
GCCGACGCCGACGCCGACGCCGATGCCGATGCCGACGCCGACGCCGACGCAGATGCAGATGCCGACGCCGATGCCGATGCCGACTCAGATGCCGATGCCGATGCCGACTCAGATGCCGATGCCGACTCAGACGCGGATGCCGACTCAGACGCGGACGCCGACGCGGATGCCGACTCAGACGCGGATGCCGACGTTGATGACTACGAGGGCGATGTTAGCGGCGAGTGCACCGATGGCACGGACTCCGATCTTGATGGCTTGATCGATTGCGACGATCCCGGCTGTGAAGGGTCACTGGTTTGTGACGACGATTATGGTGATGCCGATGGCGATGGGATTTCGGACGAGGATGAAGGAACAGGCGACACGGATGGTGATGGCACGCCCGACTATCTGGACGACGACTCCGATGGTGACGGAATCCCCGATAGCGACGAGGGCGACGAGGACACCGACGGTGATGGCGTCCCCGATTACCTCGATGATGACAGCGATGGCGATGGGATATCCGACGCCGACGAAGGGGACGAAGATACGGACGGCGACGGCATTCCCGACTCGGAAGATACCGATTCCGACGGTGATGGCATTCCTGATGCTGTCGAAGGGGACGACGATACGGACGGTGACGGTATTCCGGACTCCGAGGATACCGACTCCGACGGTGATGGCATTCCCGACTCCGACGAAGAAGACCGAGATACAGATGGCGATGGTATCGCCGATATCGACGACGATGACGACGATGGCGACGGCATTTCCGATGTCGATGAAGGGACGGGCGATACCGATGGAGACGGCATTCCCGACTCCGAAGATACCGACTCCGACGGCGACGGCATTCCCGATTCCGAGGAAGGCACTGGGGATACCGACGGGGATGGCATCCCGGATTTTCTAGACGATGATGCCGATGGCGATGCCTATGAAGGCGACGAGCCTGGAGAGTGCACGGACGGTGCAGACAACGACCGAGATACCGTATTCGACTGTATGGATCCGGGTTGCTTTGGTTCTCCGGACTGCGTCGATACCGATGAGGACGGCATTCCAGATGAAGCGGAGGGCGAAGGCGATACCGATGGAGATGGCATCCCAGATGCCGAGGACACCGACTCCGATGGTGATGGTATCGCGGATGGCGATGAGGACTGGGCCGGACCTGACGGCGGATCGGATCCCTCTGAAGAGCCCTATGAAGGCGACGAACCGGGAGAGTGTGAGGACGGTGCTGATAACGATCGGGACCTCCTTTTCGACTGCCGAGATCCGGGATGTTTTGGCGCCCCGATCTGTGAAGATACCGATGGAGACGGCATCCCTGACGACTCTGAAGGCGATGATGATTCCGACGGGGACGGAATTCCCGACGACGAGGACACGGATTCGGACGGTGACGGGATTAGCGACGGCGACGAAGGCGCCGACGATTCCGATGGAGACGGCATCCCTGATTATCTTGACGACGACGCCGATGGCGACGGCATATCCGATGAAGACGAGGGCGATGCAGATTCAGACGATGATGGTATCCCCGACTATATCGACGACGACGCCGATGGCGATGGCATTCCCGATGGCTCAGAGGGCGATGACGATACCGACGGAGACGGAATACCGGACTACCTCGACGACGACTCTGATGGCGACGGCATCCCTGACGATGAAGATGACGACCGCGACACAGACGGGGACGGGATCCCTGATATCGATGACCTCGATGACGATGGCGACGGTATTCCCGATGAAGTCGAAGGCGACGGCGACACCGATGGAGACGGCATCCCCGATGACCTCGATACCGACTCCGACGGTGACGGTATTCCGGACGATGAAGAACTCGATCCTGCTGCAGACGAAGACGGCGACGGCTACACCATTGAAGACGGCGACTGTAATGATTGGGATGCAGACGTCTACCCCGGGGCCGAGGAATACTGCAACGACCAAGATGACGACTGCGATACGGAGATCGATGAAGCCCACGCTTTGGATCCGACCATGTGGTACGGCGACGTGGATGGTGATGGATTTGGGAGCTCAGATCTCAGTATAGAGCGCTGCGACGCTCCGTCCGGCTGGGTCGACAACGGTGAAGACTGCGACGATTACGATGCGGACATCAATCCAGATGCCCTGGAAATATGCGATGGCGAGGACAATAACTGCAGCGGTGATGTCGACGACGACGCGGTCGATGCCACGACCTGGTATTACGACGAAGATGGCGATGGCTACGGTATCGACGATGCATTCGTGACCATGTGCGACGCTCCCCCAGACACGAGCTCCGAAGCGGGCGACTGCGATGACGATAACGCCGACAAATATCCCTCCGCCGACGAGGAATGTGACGCCACCGAAGACATGAACTGCGACGGCGTCGTGGGCGAAGTGGATAGCGACGGTGACGGATATACTGCGTGCGAAGAATGCGACGACACCAACCCCGACATCTTTCCCGGAGCCGAAGAGATCTGCGACGGAGAGGATAACGACTGTGATGGTGAAACGGATAATGACCCCACCGACGAAGCCTTCTGGTTCATCGACGAGGATGGCGATGGCTTTGGTGCCGATAGCGAGCCGATCAAATCCTGTGACGCCCCTGAAGGATACGTGGACAATGACGCCGATTGCGACGACGCCGATGAGCTCGTTTACCCAGCCGCCGAAGAAGACTGCACCGAAATGGTGGACCGGGATTGTGACGGATCCATCGGTTTCGTTGATTTGGACGAAGATGGCGTGGCCGCATGCAACGACTGCGACGACCTTGATGCCAGCGTCAGCCCCGACATAGAAGAAGTCTGCGACGGCATCGATAACGACTGCGATGGCGACATCGACGAAGACGACGCGGCCGACACCGTCGCCTTCTACATCGACATCGACGGTGATGGCTTCGGTTCAGGAGATTCGCCGACCTACGCTTGTACCGCTCCCGATGGCTATGGCGTCACGAACGAAGACTGCAATCCCATTGACGATTCGATCTATCCGGGAGCAGAAGAGCCTTGCGGTACGACCATCGACTTCAACTGCGATGGTTCCGTGGGAGACACGGACGAAGATGGCGATGGGGCTGTTGCCTGCGAAGACTGCGACGACAGCGATCCCGACGTCACGGAAGCGGTGGACTATTACTTTGACAGCGACGGCGACGGCTATGGTGACCCATTGGTGAGCCTGACGAGCTGTGAAGCCATTGAAGGGTTCATTGCAGACGACAGCGACTGCGATGACACCGATGCCAGCATTCATCCTGAAGCACTGGAGCAATGCGATGAGGTGGACAACGACTGTAACGACGAGGTGGACGATTCCGCGGTCGATGCATCGACCTGGTACACCGACCTAGACGGCGATGGCTATGGAGACGATCTGCTTGCACCCGTGGTTTCGTGCGAAGCCCCCGACCATTCCAGCCCCGTTGCCGGCGACTGCGACGATGAGGACATTTCCGTCAACGAAGACGCGGACGAGCTTTGTGACGGCGTCGACAACAACTGCGATGGCGAGATCGATGAGGACGCAGACGACTTAGTCACCTTTTACGCGGACACTGATGGTGATGGCTACGGCGATTCGGACAGCACCGTAGACGCGTGCGATCCGCCTGCCGGCTATGCCGAGTACGCCGATGATTGTGACGATTCGGACCCCACCGTGTACCCAAGCGCCGACGAAGACTGCGAAGACACCGTCGACCGTAACTGTGATGGTGCTGTCGGCGCAGCCGACCTCGACGGCGATGGCTTTTCATCGTGTGACGAATGCGACGACACCGACCCTGCGATTAATCCAGATGCGGTCGAGCTTTGCGACGAAATCGACAACGATTGCGATGGCGAGATCGACGAAGAAGCCGATGACGCAGACCCCTACTACGTCGACGCGGACGGCGACGGTTACGGAGCGGAAGGCGAACCCGTCTTCTCATGTACGGTTCCAGACGGCTATGCCGCTAACGACTACGATTGTTACGACTCGAGCGCCCTCGTCTACCCCGGAGCGCCCGAAGAATGCTCCGACACCGAAGATATGGACTGCGACGGATCACCCGGGTTTGTCGATTCGGATGGCGACGGATTCTCCAGTTGTGATGATTGCGACGATGGAGACCCCGATGTTTACCCGGACGCCGAAGAGACCTGTGACGGTGTCGACAATAACTGTGACGGCGAGACCGACGAGGCCGGAGCGAGTGGTGCCGAGACCTTTTATCCGGACGGCGACGGGGACGGCTTTGGTACCGACGGAATCACAATTACGGCTTGCGAGCCACCCGATGGCTATGGGGTAAGCGACGAAGACTGCGACGACGACGATGCAGCCACCTACCCTGGCGCCGAAGAAAGCTGTGACGAAGCGATCGATCGGAACTGTGATGGGGCAATCGGCGACGGGGACGAAGACGGCGACGGAATCTCAAGCTGCGAAGACTGCGACGATTCCGACCCAGACGCAGGCGAGCCGACCACCTTCTATCAGGACGAAGACGGGGACGGCTTCGGTAACGAAGAGGTCACGGAGTCGGCATGTTCCGCGCCGATTGGCTATGTCGCCGAAACCGGTGACTGCAACGATGGGGACGCCACGGTCAATCCGGACGCGACTGAATCCTGTGATGAGATTGACGAAGACTGCGACGGCGAGATCGATGAAGAAGCCATCGATCGAATCACCATGTATGCCGATGCCGATAGCGATGGCTATGGTGCGATGGATGCCGAAGCGGTCCTGGCATGCTCAGAAGGCATTGGCTACTCCGAGACCAACAACGACTGCGATGACGATGTGCCCGAAGTCAATCCCGGCGCGACCGAAGAATGCAACGGCCTGGATGACGACTGCGACGGTGAGACTGATGAAGAGGCCTCAGACGCGTCCACCTGGTACGCAGACAGTGACGGCGATGGCTACGGCGACGAGGCCAGCACTACCCTCGCCTGTGACCCGCCCGATGGCTACGTGGAGTCCTCTTCCGACTGTGACGACACCGACGCTTCCACCTACCCTTATGCTGAGGAAGACTGCGAAGATGAAGTCGATCGGGACTGCGATGGATCCGTGGGGAGTGTGGACTACGATGCCGATGGGGTCAGCAGTTGTGAAGACTGTGACGATACCGATCCGCGCGTTTATCCAGGCGCCGACGAACTTTGTGACGACGCCGACAACGATTGTGATGGCGAGGTTGACGAAGAAGCGACGGACCAGGCCACTTGGTATGCCGACGCGGACGGTGATGGCTTCGGCGATTCTGATGCGGACACAGTGACCGCATGTGAAGCGCCGGAGGGCTACACGGACAACGATTCGGATTGCGACGACACCGATGCGGAGATTTCACCCGCAGCAGAAGAAGAGTGCACCGAACTCATCGACCGAGATTGCGATGGTTCGATTGGGTTTGTTGATCTGGATGGTGACGGGTCCGCGGCCTGCAATGACTGTGATGATACCGATGCGTCCGTCCATCCCGACGCGGATGAAGTATGTGACGGCGTCGACAATGATTGCGACGGTACCGTCGATGAAGACGATGCCACGGATGCCAGTGATTGGTATCCAGACGGTGATGAGGACGGCTACGGATCCGGGGATGAAGCCGATGCCGTCACGGCTTGCGACGCACCCGAAGGCTATGGTGCATCAGGTGACGATTGCAACGATGACGACGCCAGCATGTATCCCGGCGCGCCCGAAGACTGCACGGACACAGAAGACTTGAACTGTGACGGTTCCGTGGGCTACGAGGACGCCGACGAGGACGGGATCCCCGCCTGCGAAGACTGCGACGACGCGGTGGCCGAACTGGGCGCTCCCGATGAATGGTACATCGATGCCGATGAAGATGGGTACGGCAACCCCGACGAAACCGTCTCTAGCTGCTTTCTGATTCCTGGATATGTGGACAATTCCAACGACTGCGATGATTCTGACGCGACCATCAATCCAGACGCCCTTGAGGTCTGCGATGACGTGGACCAAGACTGCGACGGCGAGACGGATGAAGAAGCCATCGATCCCACCACCTTCTACGTGGACTCCGATGGCGATGGCTATGGCGACGACGCCTTAGGTGCAGTCGCAGAAGCCTGTTCTGCGGGTGAAGGCCTTGCCGAAACCGGTGGCGACTGCAACGACGAAGACCCAGACGTCAATCCAGCTGCAGATGAGCTGTGCGATGAGGTCGATAACGACTGTGACGATGAGGTCGATGAAGAGCCCACAGACGGGACGACCTACTACGCAGACCTGGATGGCGACGGCTATGGAGACGAGGACAGCACGGTCGAAGCCTGCTCGGCGGGAACATACAGCTCCGAAATCGGAGGCGACTGTGATGACGACGACGCGACATCAAATCCGGAAGCCGGAGAACGGTGCGACGGGGCCGACAACGACTGTAACGGAGAGGTCGACGACGCACCGAGCGATGGAACGATCTACTACGCCGATGATGATGGCGATGGCTACGGCGACGCAGACGATGCCGTCGAATCCTGTGAAGAGCTGCCCGGGCGTGTAGAGAATGCAGACGACTGCAACGACGACTCGGCGGACGCCTATCCGGGAGCAGACGAGGTTTGTAACGGCAGCGACGACGACTGTGACGACGAGATCGACGAAGAAGCATCGGATATGGGGCTCTTCTATGTGGATGCCGATGGCGATGGCTACGGGGCCGACGGCGACTCCGTCGAGGCCTGTGAAGCGCCTGAGGGCTTCGCCGACACCAACGACGACTGCGATGACAGCGAAAGCACCGTCTACCCAGATGCCACGGAACACTGCGATGAGATCGACAATGACTGTGACGGCGAAGTGGACGAAGACGGCTCCTCTACTTGGTACTTAGATGCTGATGGCGACGGATACGGAGTCGAATCGTCCAGTATTGTGGCGTGTGGAGAGGACATCGCTGGTTACGCGGTATTGAGCGGCGATTGTGATGACGATAATGGCGACATTTCCCCTGATGCCACCGAGATCTGCGATGAGGTCGATAACGACTGCGACGGGGAAATCGATGCCGGGGCGTCCGATGCATCCACCTACTACATCGACGCGGATGAAGACGGCTATGGCGACGCGGACGTTTGGCTGACTCATTGCGAGACACCTGACGGCTACGTGACCGATGACTCGGACTGCGACGATGACGACCCGGGCGTCAATCCGGGTGCCCCCGAACTTTGCGATGGCATCGACAACAACTGCGACGAAGTGACAGACACCGACGCTGAAGATCTCGCCGAATTCTATGTGGACCTCGATGGCGATGGTTACGGAACCGATGACGATAGCGTCACCGCCTGCTCGCCAGACGAAGGATACGTGGCCAGTAGCGGCGACTGCGATGATGATGACGCCGATGTCAATCCGGACGCCACGGACGTCTGCGACATGGTCGACAATGACTGTGACGGAGAACTCGACGAAGACATCGACCTTGAATGGTTTCTCGACGCAGATGGCGACGGATTTGGCGCCGGCACAGACTCTATTCTGAGCTGTGAAGAGACTGAAGGGTACGCCGTAGGCTCGGATGATTGCGATGACACAGACGCAGACATCAACCCCGACGCTGAAGAAGTCTGCGACGGTGTGGACAATAGTTGCTCGGGTGACGTCGATGTGGGCGCTGCGGATGCGTCAGCCTTTTACCGAGACCTAGATGGCGACGGCTATGGCACGGACGACGAGGTTATCTACGCTTGCGATTCGATCGACGGCTACGCCGACCAGGCGGGCGATTGCGACGACATAGAAGCCGGAGTCAATCCAGGGACCGCCGAAGTTTGCGATGGCGTGGACAATAACTGCGACGATGTCGTGGACGAAGACAGCGCCGAAGACGCGACAGCCTGGTACTTCGATGGCGACGGCGATGGCTACGGAATCGAAGGCGGCAGTGTCACCTCTTGCGAAGCACCGGAGGGCTATGGGTCCGGAGCTGACGATTGTAACGATGATGACGCCTCCATCTACCCAGGAGCCCCTGAAGAATGCACGGACGTCGAAGACATGAACTGCGACGGGTCCGTGGGGGCCACGGACGCAGACGGAGACGGGTTCGCGGCTTGTGAAGACTGCGACGATTCCGACGCAGCGGTGGCCGAACCGTACACCTGGTACCAGGATACAGACGGCGACGGGTACGGAACCGAAACATCCAGTCTCGAAAGCTGTGAAGCACCGCTGGGCTACGTGGCTGATGACAGTGACTGCAACGATGACGCAGCGGACGTGAACCCGGGTGCGAGCGAGAGCTGCAACAGCATCGATGACGACTGCGACGGGGAAACGGATGAGGACGCGCTTGATGCGGGCGCCTACTACACGGATAGTGACGGAGATGGCTACGGCGACGCCGATGGCGAGTCCACGGAAAGCTGTGCATCGGTCGCCGGATTGGTGGACAACAACGATGACTGCGACGACTCCAATCCAGACATCAGTCCGGATGCCACAGAAATCTGTGACGACGTCGACAACGACTGCAACGGATCGGTGGACGACGACGCCGAGGGTCTCACCACCTACTACTATGATGGTGACGACGACGGCTACGGCGTGGAAAGCTCCTCGACTGAAAGCTGCGCGAGCCCCATCGGCTATGTCACCGACGCCGGTGATTGCGACGACGACGACTCCACCATCTTCCCCGACGCCGAGGAGCCGTGCGACGAAATCGACAATGACTGCGACGGCGAAGTGGATGAAGAGGGCCTGAGTCCCTGGTACCCCGATGCCGATGGTGACGGCTACGGAACCGACGAAGGAGTTATCGAAACCTGTGGCTCCGACATTGCCGGGTATACAACCGAAGCCGGCGACTGCGACGACTCCGATGGCGATATTTCCCCAGACGCCACAGAAGTCTGTGACGAGGTCGATAACGACTGTGATGGCAGTGTGGATAACGACGCCGCCGACGCGACGACGTTCTACGCCGATACCGATGAGGACGGCTTCGGGGACGAATCGTCCAGCACCGACAGTTGCGAGGCGCCCGATGGATACGTCGAGGATGCTACAGACTGCGATGACACCGACGGTGCCGTGTATCCGGACGCCACAGAGACGTGCAACGATATCGACGATGACTGCGATGGCGAGACTGACGAAGACGCCAGCGACGCGACCACCTATTACGTCGACGCAGACGAGGACGGCTTCGGAATTGAAACCGATTCGATTGTGAGTTGTGAAGCCGTGGACGGCTACTCGGCGACCGCCGGTGATTGCGATGATGGTGAGGTCTCGGTCTACCCTGACGCCGAAGAACTCTGCAATGAGATCGACGATGACTGCGACGGGGAGATCGACGAGGCGTCCGACATCACTCTGTATCCAGATGAAGACGAAGACGGATACGGTGACGGCGACCACGAAGGGGTTGTGGGATGCGGCTCAGGAGACGGATGGGTCGAGAACAACGAAGACTGCGACGATAGTGACGCCAGCATCAATCCCGAAGCCACCGAGATTTGCGACGAAATCGATAACAATTGTGACGGCGACATCGACACGGGCCTGAGAGCGGTCGGCGAAGGCGCAGCGCCCACCTACTACCTCGACGAAGACGGCGACGGTTATGGCGTCGAAGACAGTGTCATGCTCGCCTGCTCGCTACCCGAAGGCTACGCGGAAACCAACGACGACTGCGACGATAGCGACGCCACCATTTATCCAGACGCAGTCGAATACTGTGACGAACTGGATAACGACTGCAATGGGCTCATCGACGATGATCCCATCACCGATACCCCTTGGTACTTCGATTCTGACGAAGACGGGTACGGCGATCCCGATGTCGTCGACATGTCTTGTGAAATGCCCACCGGGTACACAGCACTGGGTGGTGACTGCGACGACGAGGACCCCGGGGTCCATCCTGATCAAGCGGACATCTGCGACGAGATCGATAACGATTGTGACGACGAAATCGACGAAGACCCGGAAACCATGTTCTACCCGGACGCCGATGGGGACACCTACGGTGTTGAAGAAGGCGGAACTGAGGCATGCGAGGCCCCTGAAGGATTCTCTGCGGTCGCGGGCGATTGCGACGATGAAGACGCAGACATTAATCCTGACGGGACGGAAGTCTGCGACGACCTCGACAACGATTGCGATGGTGAACTGGACGGGTCCGATGCAGCCGATGCCACGACTTGGTACTACGACGGCGATGGAGACGGTTACGGCTCCGAAGGCGACGACATTCCCGAGCCCGTGGTGGCATGCGCCATCACCTCGTCCGAGTATGTCGACAACAACGACGACTGCGATCCAGACGATGCCGATGTGTCGCCCGATGGGGTTGAAGTCTGCGACGCCATCGATAATGACTGTGACGATGAGGTCGACGAAGACGCCACTGACGCCGAAGTATTCTGGGTCGATTCAGATGGAGATGGCTACGGCGTGGACGACGAAGTGGTCGAATCGTGTGGGCCACCCGATGGGTACGCTGCCCCAGGCGACACAGATTGCGACGATACGGAGTCTGCCGTATACCCCGGTGCCACGGAGGTTTGCGACGAACTCGACAACGATTGCGATGGGGACATCGACACCGACGACTCCGATGTCGTCGCCGATACCTTCTACTACGACCTCGACGGGGACGGATATGGCGACCTCGGCACCACCACGGAAGCATGCGAAATGCCAGCCGGGTACGTCGAGAACGGCGAAGACTGCGACGATGCCAGCGACGCCATCAGCCCAGACGCCACGGAGATTTGCGACGAGGTCGACAACGATTGTGACGGCAGCGTCGATATCGGGGCGGTCGATATGACGCTTTGGTACTTCGACATGGATGCGGATGGCTACGGTGCCGCAGGTTCGGCCATCGAAGCCTGTAGTGTGAGTGGCGACCTGGTCGATAACGCAGAAGATTGCGACGACGGTGACGCCTCTATCAATCCGGAAGCCGCTGAGTCTTGTGACGACATCGACAACGATTGTGATGATGAAATCGATGAAGACCCCGTCGATCCAGACACCTTCTACGTGGATGCGGATGGGGATGGACATGGTGATTCCACGGAAACCGAAACCGGATGCGATGCACCTGACGGGTACGTGGCCGAGGCCGACGACTGTGATGACACGGACGCCGCCATCTCGCCCAGCGCGACGGAAATCTGCGACGAAATCGACAACGACTGTGACGATGCTGTGGACGAGGATGTGCTCGAAACCTTCTACGCGGACATCGACGATGACGGATTCGGGAACGGTTCCGGGGCCACCATGACCGGCTGCGAGGCCGGCGATGGGTATGTCGCGTCGTCCACAGACTGCGATGATTTCGACGACAGTATCTACCCTGGTGCCGACGAGTACTGTAACGGTATCGACGATGACTGCGATGACGAGATCGACGAAGACGGGGCCGTCGATGGTTCCACCTTCTACGCCGATGTCGACGAAGATGGATACGGCGACCCAGACACCAGCGAAACGGGATGCGAAGCCGTGGACGGCTATGTCACCGACGCCACAGACTGTGACGACACGGATGACACAGTCTATCCAGGAGCGGAGGAGCTCTGCGATGAGATCGACAACGACTGCAACGATGCCGTCGATGATGGTGCGTCTGAGACCTGGTATTACGACGCTGACGGCGACGCCTTTGGTGTCGACGATGACACCTACGAAGGATGCGAACCCCCCGAGGGCTACGTTGAAGACGGAGGCGATTGCGACGACACCGACACCTTCCTGTCTCCAGCCGAGATGGAAGTCTGTGACGGAGTCGACAACGACTGTGACGGCGAAGTGGACGAGGATGAAGACACCCTCGGTGCATCACCAGACTGTCCTGCCGAAGATTGCGACCAAATCCTCGCCGCACGTTCGGACGTATACAACAGCACCTTCTTCTTTGATGATGGGACAACCATATACGCAGATGAATGTGACTTCGGGATTCCACCGGACAGCACTCCGGCGTGGTCCAGTGACGTTCGACCCATTCTGGAGATGAACTGTACATCCTGTCACAGCGGTAGCCCAGCAAGCGCGCCAGGCGGGCTCACCTTGACGAGCATCCCCTACTACCGGATCGTCAACGTTTCCTCCGAGGACATTCCAGCAATGGACCGGGTCGAACCCAGTGCCGCATCGGACAGTTACCTGTGGCACAAGATTCAAGGCACTCATAGTCTCGTCGGAGGCGCAGGTTCCACCATGCCGATGAGCGGCTTGTTACCTGCAGAAGACCTGGAAACCATTACGGACTGGATCAACGCAGGAGCCGCACCTTGAGCAAGGAAGCCGTCGTCAAAGGAACGAGTTTAGCGGGGCTTTGGCACCGTTTCTCCGGGATGCCAGGAGGGAAAAGTCTCTTCTCCTTCATGGTGGGGCGTTCAGCTCGCTATACGGGCTCTATTGGCGCCAAAGTCCTCCACCTTGAAGAGGGGCGCTCGGAAGTGGCCATGCCGGACCGGGCTAAGGTCCGAAATCACCTGAAGAGCGTGCATGCCATTGCGCTCATGAATCTCGGTGAACTGGCGACTGGGCTGGCAGTGATGTACCAGGTCGATGGCCGCGGGCGCGGAATTCTAAAAGGTATTGGCATGGAATATCTCAAGAAGTCCCGTGGAACCATCACGGCCACCTGTGAGGCACAGGTGCCCCAAGAGCCCGGCAAGCACGATCTCGAGGTCGAAGGGTTTCTCAGGGACGATGCCGGGGACGTGGTGGCCAAAGTTCACGCTACTTGGCGTATAGATATTTTCGAGTAGACGATGGAATTGGGGTTGATGCTCGCGTTTCCGGTGTCAATCCAGTAGGCTACGCCTTCCGGGAGTACCATGCCGAATCTGCCCGAAACGATCGGTCGTTACACCATCCTCGAAAAACTCGCCACGGGCGGCATGGCTATCGTGTACCTCGGCTTCGAGACTGGCGATACCGGTTTGCAGCGTTTGGTCGTCATCAAACAGATATTGCCTCAATATGGCGAAAACGACACGTTCCGGAGGATGTTCACCCAAGAGGCCCGTCTCGCCGCCAATATCAACCACCCCAATGTGGTCGAAATTCATGAATTGGGAGAGTGGGAAGAGCAGCCCTTTCTGGCGATGGAATACGTCAGTGGTGTCGCCCTCAATGTGCTGGTCCGAAAGATTACCGATCAGGGGATTAAAGTACCGGTCGGAGTGGCAGTCGGGATTATTGCCCAGGCCTGCGCGGGTGCCCATGCGGCACATGAACTGACAGACCGGTCCGGTAAGCCTGCCAATTTGGTCCACCGGGATCTGACACCGCACAACCTTATGGTCACGGAAACGGGACACATCAAGATCCTCGATTTTGGTGTCGCGAAAGCGAGCTCCAATCAGGACAAAACCGAGACAGGAATGCTGAAGGGCAAACTGCCCTATATGTCCCCCGAACAACTCTGGCAGTCCGAAATCGACCGCCGCAGTGACGTCTTCACCCTTGGTGTTGTTCTTTGGGAACTCCTCAGTGGCAGTCGGCTATTTGCACGTGAAGCCGAAGTCGCCACCATCAATGCCGTTCTCAATTCAACGCTTCCCAATCTGAACACGAGCCGGTCTGATGTGCCAGACACCCTCGCGACGGTCGCGCTCTCCGCTCTGGAGAAGGACCTCAACAAACGGACCCCCTCAGCAGAACAGTTTCGAGTCGCGCTTCTTGAATGCGGCCGTAAAGAACAGCTGGATTGTAGTGAGGACGCCATAAAACGATTTGTATCTGACGTTCTCGGGGCCAGCTTGGCGGCCCGAAAACACGCCGTCGCCGCCCAAGTGGAAAAGAGTCTCAGCGGCACCCCCGAGTCCCTCGTCACGAAAAAGGTTGTGGCGTCCCCCTCGCACCAAAGTGGGGGCGCATCTGGAACTAAGAGAGGCCTAGTCGTAGGCGTCATCGCCACCATAGCGATGGGGGCGGCACTGCTCTTTGGATTGGACCTTTTACGGGCTCCCGCAGGAAATGGCATAGAGGCTGGCCGAGGCCCTGCGGTCGATGAAGGGATCACCATCATGCTGGCACCGACGGTGGGACCCGACATACTGAGAAACGATCTGGAGCCACTCCGACGGTATCTGCAACGTAAACTGGGCGAAACCCTCGATTGGCGTTTTGCCAGTTCATACCAAGATGCGGCCGATGCTTTGTTGAACGGCGACGTTCAGTTTGCCTCCCTTCCCCCGACTCTGTACGTCCAGACCATGGCCCGTAATCCCAATATCGAGTTGATGGCCGTCAAAGTGCATTCTGGCACCAATGGTTCCACTGGCGTGCTTTTGGTCCGGGAGTCGGGGCCCATCAAAACCGAAGCGGACATCGAGGGGTCCACAATCTGCTATACCGACCCAAAATCCACGACCGGCTACATCCTTCCTCGCGCAGCGTTGCGAAAAATCGGAGTGGACCCAGACAAGGACCTCGCAGAACCGCCAGTCATCAGCGGCAATCACATCTCTTTGATTCAAGACATCATCAATGGGAGGTGCGATATCGGTGGCACGTTTATGGCCGCTTACGTGAATGCCCAAGAAGCCGACATCAATACCGCCCTCGCCAGAGTGCTCACCCTCACGGGACGAACGCCTCACGATGCCATTAGCGCCGGCCCTCAGGTGAAAGCCGACCTGAAGACACGGATGCGTGAAGCCTTGTTGGATTTCGATCCCAACAAAGAAGCAGGGCAACAATTTTTGGGTTCAATGGAGCGACTTACGGGTTTCGCCCCGGTCGATGATCGGGTGTACGATTCGGTCCGACAGGCCTTGGACAACGAGCGGTCTGCACTCCTTACGGAATAGGCACAATCCCGCCTTGAATCGGCGGGCCAAACAGCGGATGATGGCCGTTCATGGAGACCCCAATGTCTGAATCCGACAAAGCCATCATTACTTGTGCCGTCACCGGTGTACTTACCGATCCAGATCGATTCCCCGTGCCCGTTTCCGTTGAGGAAATGGCGGCCAGCGCGAAAGAGGCCTACGACGCGGGAGCATCTGTAATGCATCTGCATTTTCGAAATCAAACCCCGGGCCTAGGCCGGTTTCCCTCCTGGGAGCCCGATGTGGCCCAGGCAGTCACAGAAGCAGTGAGAGAAGCCTGCCCGAACGTCATCATCAACATGAGTACAGGTGTCATCGATCTCGATCAGTCGGCTCCCATCGCATGTTTGGAGCGGATTAAGCCCGAGATCGCGGCCTGCAATGCGGGCACCCTGAATTATCTAAAAGCAAAACGGGATGGGACCTGGGCATGGCCCCCGATGACATTTCAAAATCCAGTGGAAAAAGTTCAAGAGCTATTGGATGCCATGGCGCCTCACGGGGCCATGCCTGAGTTCGAATGTTTTGACGTCGGCATCGTTCGGTCGGTCAATCTATTTGTCGATACCGGGATGTGCGAAAATCCCCACTACAACTTCGTGATGGGTGTGGCCTCAGGAATGCCCTGCGATCCCGACCTATTGCCACTTCTTACGAAGTACAGAAAATCCGGGACCTCGTGGGAAGTGACAGCGATCGGTCGACAAGAAGTGTGGGCGCTTCATCAAAAAGCGGCCGAACTGGGGGGCTGCCTTCGCACTGGCGTCGAGGATACATTCTACCTTCCGGATGGCACCAAAGCCCGGGGGAACGGGGACCTTATCGAGGCCATGGCCACATGCGCAGAACAAGCCGGCCGAAGCATCGCATCCCCGTTGGAGGCAAGAGACATTCTGGGCATCAATTGAAGGTTCGGACCCTCTGGTTTACCAAAAAAGTACATCCTGCTGAGGAGGCGTTGTGCTCGAAGATTTCTGGGACGACACCCACAAAGCATTGAAAGCGAGCATCGATGGATGGGTGGCGAGCCATATCAGCCCATTTGCCGAGGAGTGGGAGGAAGCGCAACACATGCCCGACGACCTCTTTCGAGAAGCTGGGGACGCGGGAATACTGGGCATCGGCTATCCCGAGGAAGTGGGCGGTTCCGGGGGCGACATCTTTCATAGCCTCCTGGCTGTCGAGTCCTTGATTCGCGGGGGAAGTACGGGAGCTGCGGTCACTCTCGGCATCCATGCCATCGCTATTCCACCGATTTTGGCATTGGGCGACCCGGATCAACGGGAACGCTTCATACCCAGCGTCATTCGAGGAGAGAAGGTGGCATGTCTCGCCGTGACCGAACCGGGCGCGGGCTCAGACGTGGCCGGAATCCGCACTACAGCCGTACGCGCGGGCGATGAATACGTGATTAACGGCAGCAAGACATTCATTACGGCGGGCACACGTGCCGACTTCATCACTCTACTCGCCAGGACCAGCGAAGACCCCCACGGCGGACTGACCTTTTTCGTGGTCCCGAAGGAATCGCCCGGCTTTTCCGTAGGCCGAAACTTGAAAAAAATGGGATGGTGGGCATCGGACACGGCTGAGCTATTTTTCGATGACTGCCGTATTCCGATTGCGAATCGCCTATCCGATGAAGGCAGTGGATTCCTGGGGGCTATGGCCAACTTCGCGAATGAGCGCTTGGTCCTGGCAGCCAATTGCATCGCTATCGCACAGCTGGCTCTCGACGCCTCCATCGTCCACGCGAAAGAACGTACGGCTTTTGGAAAACCCGTTGCTGGCTTTCAGGTGACCCGCCACAAACTCGCCGAGATGGCGACTGAACTTTTTGCCAGCAGAAGCCTTGTCTCGACAGTCGCCGTGCGTCACTCCCAAGGACAAAATGTGATGGTCGATGCCGCTATGGCAAAAAATCAAGCCGTCAAGATGTGCAGCTTCGTGACAGACGCAGCCGTGCAAATCCATGGGGGAATGGGCTACATGCGGGAATCGCTTGTGGAACGCCTATACCGCGACTCACGGCTCTATGGAATTGGTGGAGGAACGACCGAAATTATGCGCGAGCTTATCGGCCGCCACCTCTGCGATTAGGGGGAACGCTGGATCCAGCCCCCTGAGGCCCCACAATGGACCTGGGATTGTCGAGGTAGCGGAGCACGTCTTCGTATTCCACGAGGCCACCTTCATAGATGTCGCGAAGCGCCATATCCATGGTGCACATACCATCGCGGCGACTTGTTTCCATGGTTCCCCGCGCTTGATGCATCTTGGCTTCGCGGATCAAATTGCGTATCGCCGGGTTGGCGACCATGACCTCAAATGCGGGAACAAGTCCCCCACCCTTTTTCGGCAATAGGCGCTGTGATACGACACCCAATAGACTGGAAGCGAGCTGTGCGCGCGCCTGCCCTTGCTGGTGGGATTGGAAGACATCAACAATCCGATCAATGGCCTGAATGGCGTCGTTGCTGTGCATGGTGGCGAGAACGAGGTGTCCTGTTTCCGCGGCAGTCAAAACCGCTGAGATGGTTTCAAAGTCACGCATCTCGCCGACCAGGATCACATCTGGATCCTGCCGCAAGATGAACTTCAGTGCTGCGGCAAAGCTTTGAGTATCGGCAAACAGCTCTCGTTGATCGACTGTCGCTAAAATGGAATCGTGAGCGTATTCAACCGGGTCTTCAATCGTGATGATTCGACATTTTCTCGTGCGATTGATCCGATCGACCAGGCAGGCCAAAGTCGTACTTTTTCCGGACCCGGTGGGCCCGACGACGAGCAAAAGCCCCTGTGGCGAGGCGCCCATCTCGAGTATGGCATTCGGAATCCCCAGCTCGTCTGCCGCGGGCACCGCACTCGGAATCGCCCGAAGCGCGGCCGCCATACGACCTTTCTGGTAATAAGCATTCACGCGAAAACGTCGACCGTCTTCAATGGCTAGCGCGAAGTCGATCTCCCGTTCCAACTCATAGGTCGTGCGTTGGCGATCGGACATGATCGAATAGAGTAACGTTCTCATATCGCCGTCAGAGAGTGGCATTTCACCCACCTGCTCGAGGGTGCCTTCGGCTCGAACGATGGGTGGCCGGCCTGCGGTGAGATGCAGGTCCGATGCGTCCCGATTGATGGCCATCCGCAACAGCCCCCGCATATCCATGCCGACGTCGTCGACATTGGCGGACCGTCCGAATGAATGTATACCGGTCGCCATTCCTTTGGCACTTAATGAGAACTCATCGGCGTTCGAAGCATAGGCGAGCCCCACCTCATAGGAGATCTTCTGCTCCTTAAAAAGTTCCAACAGGGCTTCATTGAAGGTGACGAGACCGGGATGTCGAGATGACCGCATAAGGTCCTGAAGTTCATCAATTCGCAAATCACGAAGCAGGCGGGCGACCGGTGGCGTGCAATGCATCACTTCGGCGGCAAGCACCCTGCCCGACTCTTCTGCATTCGGCAGCAGCCGCTGGCAGACGATTCCCTGAAGGCACTGGGCGAGGTCCATCGCCACCTGCGCACGAAGATGTTCAGGAAAGTAATTCAGCATTCTTTGCAGAGTCTGGGTCGCGTCGATCGTGTGAAGCGTCGTCAGAACAAGATGCCCGGTCAGGGCCGCAGCCAGCGCGACCTGAATGCTGTCGATGTCTCGCATCTCTCCGATAAGAATGACATCAGGGCTCTGACGGACAACATGCCGTAGAGCTTGCTGGTAACTGGCGGTATCCGCCCCGATTTCCCGCTGTGACACCCGAGCCATATCGTCCTTGTGAAGGTATTCGATAGGGTCCTCGATGGTCACGACATGAACGGGACGGGTGCGATTGATGTGATGGACCATTGCGGCCAGCGTGGTCGACTTCCCGGAACCGGTGGCTCCGGTGACCATCACCAAACCTCGACGTCGATCCGCCAACTCGCTGACCACACTGCTGAGACCTAGCTCTTCGAACGATAAGGCCCCACTGGGAACCGCTCTTGCCACGATGGATAAACGGCCTTGCTGTCTGGCCACATTCAATCGAAACCTACGCCCGTCGTCTAACGAATATCCCACATCCAAATCACCGGAACGTTCAAATCTGGCCTTCGCCGTACCGATAAGCACACGGTCCAGCAAGGCCATCAACTGCTGCTTTGTGGTCGGCATTTCTCCTTGCACGTTCACGCTACCGTGGACCCGCATGGCTGGAATCTTTCCTTCACAGATGTATAAATCAGAAGCGGCCTCGTCATCCATCCTGGACAACAGACCAATCAGGTCAACATCGTTGGGTGTTTTTGGATTTGTCACGAGCCCATGGTACGCATGAGAAGATAGCGCCGCAAGATGTCATTGAGATTGTCCTCAATCGTTCGCCGAGAGTATACGAGTCCCCAGTGTTGTTGCAAAGTCCCAGATCTGAACTTTTTGAGGATTCGACAGAGTTTATCGAAGGGCCGTGGCGCCTTCACTACCATGGGACCGCGGGTTTCACGATAGAGGCTGCACAGACCACGATTGTGCTCGATCCATTTGTGAGCCGTCCGGGCCTATTAAAGACCGCCCTTTTTAAGCTCAAACCCAACACCTCGGCTATCGAGGCCGCCTTTCCGAGGGCAGATGCTGTTTTGGTGGGGCATGCTCACCACGACCACATTCTGGACGCCCCCCATGTCTGTAAGACAACCGGGGCATTGTTCATCTCCGCGGAGGATGGGTGCAACGTCGCGCGTGCAGGCGGAGTGCCCGAAAGGCAGATCCGATCGACCATGGGGCGTGAGGACATCCAGGTGGGAGCTGCCACGATTCGGGGCATCCCTTCCAAGCATGGGCGGGTATATTTCGGACGGGTCACCTTACCCGGTGAGATCACTGAGCCACCCCCCTGGCCCGCTCGGTTTTTCCACCTGCCGCATGGCCGGGTCCTTAACTGGCACATCGACCTTGGGGGTCTACGGGTGGTTCACATTGACTCTGCCGAAGTGGTGGATGCAGAATTGAAGGGCATGTCTGCCGATATCGTGTGTCTGTGTGCCATCGGTCGGCGGTATCGGCCCGATTATGTCCAAACGGTGGTCAAGCACCTCCAGCCACGGTGGATTGTGCCGTGTCATTGGGATTGGTTTTTCACACCTCCGGGGGCACCGGCCAAGCTGCTCCCCGGCGTCGATTTTGAAGGTTTCTTAGAGGAAATCAAGCAAGCCGGCGTGGCACCACTCCCCATCCGAATCGGCGAATCTATACGGATGCATCCGCCCGAGCCCGACCGCTGAACCGCCCATTAATCGGCGTACGGGGCCGGTCCGATAAATCGCCCATCCGTGAACTCTATGAAATGACTTCCGGGAGTGAGGTCCACGTGGAAATGATTATCGTGGGCTGTATTGTAGTTGGGCGTGAGGATGATGGTCCAAATCCAGTCCTCATACCACCGATAGGCGGCCTCGTATAAAAACCGGCCGGCGTCAGTGGTCGGCGTGGTCGTATCATGCTCCCAATGGTCGATAAGGGTCCAAGTGTGGCCCTCATCAAATTCAAAGCCATAGATGTCGATGGCATCCGCATAGCCATGCCTTGAAAGCGAATCTGTTCCACCGATCATCCGGCAATTGTAGGTCCCCACATGCAGGATGCTAGTGACACCCGAATCCACCACATCCTCCACCGTATCGGCGACCGCGTGAGCCAAGTCGCAGGCCGCCAGTGTCCGAGGCGTGGGCGAACCATCATAATATTTGAGGTCGACGCCAAAGACGGGCGAAAGTATCCAAACCGGATCCTCAATGATGCAGTCGATATCCGGTCGGTCTTCGGGGTGGTCCACGGCACGTATGGTGGGTTCGAATGCGATCCCACGGTCTGCCAATTCAAAGTGGCAACTGTTTAGGTCGGTCTCGTCTCCAGGTAGACAAGCGTACGTTTCTGTCCATGATTCACCATGGCGACTTTCGATTAAACAGCCGTAGTCATCCCTGCATCCCATATCGGGGTGAATACTGAAATCGCATCGCGACACGCACCATCCACCCTCTAAGTCACCATCCGAAATCGCTGCACCATCGACGCAAAATGTGACCGGGTGTCCATCGGCGTCTGGGCAATACAGATCGCATTCAGAGCTGCACATTCCTCTCGGGAATCCATCCGTCAGGCACACGCCTCCGTCATAGTCGCAGTCTCCGTCCGAGGAGCAGGCGCTACCGATGAAACCGGTGGGCTCAATATAGTCGTCGTCATCATCCCCGGTGTCGGGAGCCTCTCCCGTATCTTCGGTCTGGCCCGAGTCCCCGTCGGGTTGGGATGTGTCTCCGTCTCCGTCTCCATCCCCAGCTTCCCCAGTGTCAACCGTGTCTGTATCCCCTGCACCCGTATCGGCGGGGACTGCGTCTGAAGCACCGGGTGGCGACCCTTCTCTGGCACCCTCCTTGTCTCCTGACTCACAACCCAGGATAAAAAGACATGGAATCAGCCAAACCATATGTGCCCCCTATAGACCCAATTTAGCCCAAAAAAAAGGCCGACCCCGTCGGAGTCGGCCTTGAACAGCAATTTTTTACACTATGCTGCTACAGCGTCCCGGAAAGGGGGCTTAGCCAGCTGGTTACGCCGACGATCGATAGCCTCGAATACGGTTTTACGGTTCTTACCAGCCTTTTCGATGCGTTCGATCTTCAACAGGCCGACAAGTCCGAGTCCACGAACTGCCGCCCCTGCGGAGCGAGCGTTAAGCGTCTCATAGTCGGAAACAGGGTTGGCCGTGACGGTATCGCGGGCTTGACCCACCAATCGTGCCACTGGCTCCTTGACCTTATCGACGCCAGGGACATCCGCGCGATCGAGGACATCGTCAACCCAGTCAAGAGCTTGGTTTTCGAAATGCCACAACCGTTCCGCGCTTTCTCCCTTCACGAGGTGAGCCTTGTGGCGCGCCTGAAGGAAAAGCTCGTCAGCTTGATCGACGATTTGGGTTTGAGCGTCTTTGATTCGCTCAGACACACTCTGAATTTCATTTTTAATCCGGTCAAACATAGCGCCTCCATGGAAAAATGAATGACCATTCATTTTTGTTGAAACCCCGATATATTCGAGGTTCTTCCTTGCGTCAATGAGGTTTCAACAGATCACGTGTTTTTTTTCAATCCAGATTGAAATCGCATTGACACCGGCTGCCGTTCACGCCTTTCAGACACCGTGCGCACGACACTTGACATGTCAACACCTGGATGGTAGCCTTTGCCTAGATACAACTTGTCCAATGGGAGTTTGGAATGGAATTACCGGGGATTTTGAAACAACTCGTGGCCGGCCGTGGGCAGGGCTTTATTGAACTGTGTCCGGAAGAATACGACATGGGAAACCTCAGCGACCTGATCGAGGAGGCCCTCATGGAATGTGAAGCTCTAGAACCCAGCGAAAGTGCGGTCACCCTGGCCAGTGAGTCGCCAGAATAGTCAGACCCCGCCTCATTCTTTTGGATGGTCAGGGTTAGAAGTCGTAACGGACCTTCGTGAAAACGAGGTCACCGCCAGCGGCGGGATCACCGAATTTGGTGTGTTCCGCCCCAAACAGTTGAATGGTTCCAACGCTCCAATTGAGGCCGTCGCCCAGGCTGACCATCAGTTCTGGATAAAGAACGGCCGAGAAACCATTTTTTGAAAACGGACCAAAATTGGTAATGGAAGGCGGGCTCCCCGGCTCTGCTGTGTCTTCTCGATGGTAGCCCGAGACATCCAGGATAGAAAACAGGCGAAGGGTCGCGCGCGGAAGATTGATGTCCGTACCGAGAACCACATAATCGCCGGTTCGGAGGCGACGAATTTCCCAGCCGTCACCCCCTGCTCGTGTCACGAAATCGGGGTCTATAAAGTCCCCTTGCCCAAATTCATCCGCCATCCCATGGACCCATTGGGCATTCAGGTACAGGGCCTTACCAATGGTGTAGTCAAGACCCAAGGTCCATTTTGCATAAGGCTTGTCGCTGACCACATTCGGACGTTCACCGCCCAAACCGTAGGCAAATTCGCCTTCGGGTTGGACCAGTCCACCCAGATCCAGATTTGTATTTCGAATGGCGATAGTGGTTCGCTCGGGCATCACCCAGGCGGCCTCCAGCCTCCAACCGATGGGCTGCCCCCCGATACCTGACAAAACATCCAGCTCGCCCGCAGCGTTGAGGCCTGCCACATGCATTCTGGGATAGGCCAACGTCGAGTCGGTGACCATATAGCCCTGAATGCAGGAGTCCGGCCTCATGGGGTGACAAATGGACCGTCGCTCCAGCCGCGTATCGTTCGCGACGGCCTGGGGCATATCGGTGCGTCCGGAATACAGCGACAAGGCCAGGTCCGTCATTCCAATCGCACCGCCAACCCGGATCATGCCCGCCATATTGTTCAGGGTGGCGGGGGGTAAGTCCAAATCCACAGCATCCACGATAGTGGGAAAACCTAAATCGGCCGCCAATGCCTGTTTAGCTTGCAGGTCCTGCCGGACGCGGTCTTGAATCACCGGCATTCGATCCGTGAACGACACGCCGATAGAACTGGTCGAAGGCAGTGTGGCGGGACGGAAAACGGGCACCAGCACACCGGAGATAGTCCATGTCGGCCCCAGTGAATAATCGGCGCGAACCATGGTGTTCGGGAGTTGCTCCCCAAACTTCAAAGGGTCTTCAAAATTTTCCGGATTCAATGTATTGGTAGGGTTGAACTGGTCTGCTGCCCCCCACTGCACCACTTGGTGGCCAATTTTCAAATCCAGGCCGGCCACGCCCGCATCCCAAATCTCAATTGCTGCTTCGTCAAGTTCGAACCAAAATGGATCGACCTGGGGGCGATGCGCGAGGTCCCCTAGGCCGGCAGCCTGAGGCTTTGCGCTGAGCACGAATTCCCCCTCCACTGAAGCCAGCCAGCTTTGTCCTTCGGCGACCAAGACGCCCCCGGCGCGGTTGCGAAACCGTTCCACACCTTTCTGGATCCCTGTCGGGGCATGCCAGGCGCCCGCCGGCAGATCCGAGACGCGCACCCGGAAATCCGACTCGACCCAGCCCCGGACGTCCAATTCGGCTCCCCCGGCCCACGCGGTCCCCGAGCTTAGGGCGGCCAACCAGAGCCACCTCATTATCGACCCCTCTCGAGATTTCGGACGCTAAAAATGGTATCCGCTACCCCCTCATTAATTTTTCGCTCTTCCGCGATCAGTCGGGTGGAAGCGCCACCACGTGTGTGGTCCACCATTTTCATTTCCTTGGGGGTACACACATCGCTCCCGCAGTCATAATCGGGACGAGTCTCGGTCTTGATGTGCTGACCGTCGGCATTAAAAAACCGAATCTCTGTGGGCAGCATCAGGTCTTTCCGAAGGTCCATCTCGAGCGCCGCGTAGCCAGATTTTGTTCCCTCTTTAGGCGCAAGCTTTAGACTGATACTGGACTCATTCTCCGTCGACACATCCGCAGTATACGCTTCAGAATAGCGGGAGGTAGACATGTCCTCATCCGAGTACATCGTGCCCATGAAACCTTGTTGTTTCACATGGCTCGCCACACGGCGGACCTTTTTATAGGCGGGTAAATACACCCACATTTGCTGGCGAGACAAGACCAAAACCTTCGTGCCCTTCATATCTCCAGGGGCCTCAAAGTTGACCAAACGTTTGGGTCCTTTATTTTGGACCTCAAAAACCATGATTCGCGGTGTCTTACCCGGCTCTTCAGTGATGGCTTTAAATTTGAACCAGGTATCGGATGGGGCGTTGACTTTGTCGTCTACTGCAAGGAGATGAGCCTCCCCTGAACCGGCAAGGGCGCCCAAGGGAACGGCAAACATGCCCAACAAAAGAGCCAAACGTGTCATGATAGCGACCTCCTGATTCGAGACTCTACCAAACCGGTTATCGAATGGGGCAGTTCGTTGATTTCGCGAAGGTACCTGGAACACAAATGTCCAAATTCATCATCCTCATAGTTCTCGTTTCTGGCTGCATTACAGATGACGGTAAGATCGATGAAGTATGTGACGAGATCGAGGAACCGTGCCATTGGGAAACCGAGGATTCGGATGACGACGAGGCCGAAGATACAGGAACTTCGGACAGCAGTTAAAAATCGAAAAGACTATGTCGCGAGTTCGAGAGCCTTGATGTCGCAATCGAACCCGACCTTCCAGGTCCAGTTCCCCGACCCTTCCGGCTTTTCGATCGCCGACTCTTTTAGTGCCAAAACCTCAAAGGACACCTTGTGCCAAAGGCCGATACGGTCTTCCGGTACGGGAAAGGCCAATGCGTTTCGGCAGACAAAAGGCTGGTCTCCGTATGAGACTTGAAACCGGCTTGGCGACAAAAACCAATGCTCCCGGCCTTTGAACCGAATCACGAAGCCCTCATATACGCCACCCACTCGGAGGCCCTCGCCCCTATAAATTTCCTGCCCTTCTGGAACTTGGCGCGTCGCATCGCTGTCTCCAGAGGCGTAAGCCAAGCCGGAAGTCAAAGAGAATATCAATAGGAAACCCGTCATCGTGTCCTCAAAGTGGCTGGGCTCATGGGCACGCCCACCAGGCAGAAACCATCTCAGTGGTCATGTGCGGATGAAATATCGCCAAGGCATCCCAGGCGCCACCCACCTTAGGCTCCCGGCTGCACCACTGACTCGACCAATCAAAAACCTCCGCGTCAGTGGCCATCGAAACCGTGTAGCCGTGGCCCTTCATCACCAGCTGGCCCGGGAACTGGACAGACTCGATAGTATTCGATTCGGCAGCAACCACGACAGCCTTTTGCCGGCTATCCGACGGCTGGGGCACCACGCCGCCGCGTAGGGACAAGTCAAGCATCACCGCAGCAGGCTCAATCGCAGGGCCTCCATCGAACCATATTCGGTCGACAATCGGCGCTTCGGCACCCAGCGCCAGCTCATTGGACACCGCGTTTACCAACCCCAAGGTTCCCGGCCTACCCGCCACTTCGGGGGGCAATTGAGGCCCACGAGAACTGAGGGCGGGCAGAGCTAAAAGAAGCGCCCAACGTTTTGGGAGGCACGCCCAGCAGGCCAGCGCGGGGATGGTCAACAAACGAAGATGATGGTCCCGTAAATATCCAAGAGTCTCGCCAGCGAGCACCATGAGAATGGTTCCTGCCACAAGACGCATTGCAAACGGACGGGTGAGAGGATTGACGAGACCCGCCAATGGGCCCAATGCCACCGCAACCGCCCAGCCGCTTCCCGCTGAAGCGAAGGCCGTCATCGCATCCATAGCGGGACTCCCGATGGTACCCACCCCGGGCGAGCCCCACCCCGCCACTTGAACTCCCACCAACGCCAGACCGGCCGTTAGCCCCCAAAGCGAGGCGACCGAAAAGTGGTTTTTGGTCAGAAATAAAGGCAGGCCCGCGAGAGCCAAGGGGTGATTCCCCACCGCCATGGCGAATAAGAGCCAGGCTGGAGAACCTCGAACACCACATGCTGCGCCCAGCATCAGTGCTGCAAAATAGCCCTCTGCACCCGATCGGGCCGTATCGATGAGTCCGGGGTCAGTTCCAATGAGCAGTCCCACCAGAAGGGCCGTCCACACCGCTTGGGGACGCATGCGAAGCACCAGTAGGGACCCCACGGGGGCACACAAGGCGTGAAGGACCTGTATTGACGCCACCGCCTGCCAAAGACTCGAGCTGATTTTGGTGGCTATCCAATAGGGCGGCAACAACGCGACCCCATAAGGCGCCGCATGCGCCCGCCAATCCCACCTCATGGCGGCCAGATACGGCCCCACGGAATCTTGGAGGGCCATCGTGGATGCCATCCCGTCGAGCCGCATGCCCACGGCCACCGAAAAGGTCACCACCCACACCGCCCAATGAAGGTAGCGCGTCTGGCCCTGGCCGTGAACCATCATGAACTTGGACTCTCCTCGGACAGTTTCTGTCCGTCTATTATCGGCAGGACTCAGTACCTTTGGAAGTATGCTACCGAAAAAGGTCCTGCCCCCAAATTATCTGGTTGAACATTTTCTCTCCACGGTTCGCCACGGCCGTTCCATCGAGGGGCATCTCCTCACCCAAGGGGAAGACCACATTCTGAGGACGTTTTTGGCCCTGGACCATCCTGTTCAACATGTTTACGCCCGACTGCATGGGCGACTGCGTCAACCGGTCAGAGAGGACACATTCAAGCCACCGGGTGTCGAGGACATACCGGGAGTTCTGACTCAATTGGAAAGCCTAGGGTTTATCGACCGGGGACATCTTGTCCCCAAAAGGCAACGGCACGCCGCCATGCGTGTGCCGGAATTGAGGGCACTTTGCAAACGCGAAGCGTTGCCCACAAAGGGACGCCGTCCCGAATTATTGGCCCGCATCCAACAATTGGAGACCACAGGCGGACCCTCGGTGATTCGCCTTCGTCATTCATCACTTTTCAGACGGCTTCTCAGGGCCGGACTTCAGGACCATCGGGGAGACCTCACTAAAAGCGTGCTCCATGATCTGGGTGTCTCTCGGTCGGCTGACTACACACCCACGGCTGGAGCCGGACGATTCCCGAAACGCCATGGGATGCGGGCCTACGAGTGGGCATTAAAACGGTACCAGGCGGGACCTGAACAACCGCCCCGTATCGAGAAAACGGAAACGCTTCTCCGAGAACTCAGCCTCAGTTCCACAGTTCCAGATTATCGTTTCCGTTTTTCCGCCAAACGATTCTTGGGCGACCTTCTTCGACTGGAGCTGAGAAACCTGGAACGCCATCAGGATCCCCAAACACTCGTCGACCTTTACGAACAAGCGGTCTGCGTCCATCCAGAGCAAGCCAGCTATTACCGACACCGTCTCGCCCTAGTCGAAGACAAAAGAGGGAATTGCCAAATCGCAGCTACCCTCTGCGCCCGCCATACCACCGATGACGCCTTTTCTTTTACCGTTCATCGCACAGGCCGAAGAATCGCCAAAAAATGCCGAATTACATACCCCGCTGACCTGAAAAAAGAGCCCGCGACAGAGCAACACCTGACCCTTCCCTGGCAGCGTGAAAAAGGCGCATGGAAACACCCCCAACTCGGCCCTTTAAGGATCGAAAAAGCCGTCATAGAGTGGCTGAGAGGCCACGACCGTGAAGCCGTATATGCGGAGGGCCGATTCTGGAGCACTCTCTTTGCCCTGGTCTATGCCTCGGCCTTGTTTGCCCCCATACCCGGCATGCTCCCCTGCCCCCACTTGAACAAACCCCTTGATTTTGGAACGGTAGCTTTCCGAACACGACGCCAGGCAGAAATCGAAACGATCCAACACCAAGTGCGGACAAACGGCCTGTCCCATCTGATCCAGAAGACTTGGAGGCAACGCCACGGCCAAAACATCACAGGACTGTCCTGGGTACGCTGGCCTTTAGAGGCGCTCTGCGCAGCTGTAGAGGCGATCGACCCCCACACCGTGCTTCGTGTCCTCGACCATTTTATCGACCGGGGTAAACGCGCCACAAAGGGTCTGCCCGATCTCCTCATTCTACCGGGCCCCTCAGTGTCGGAAAACATACAGCTGGGCACCAAAGCCATGTTGGTTGAAATCAAAGGACCGGGTGATAGCCTCAGAGATGCCCAAAGGTGGTGGTTACGGCGACTCAAAGAGTTGGGGATCGATCCTGAAATTTGGCGTGTTCGGCCCGGCAACACTAATTGAAAGCGCTCAACAACCCAGGAAAAGCAAATGAGTATCGAAGAAGAAGTGAAAGCAGCCATCGAGGCCGCCCTTCCAGGCGCCGAGGCCTCCGTGAGCGGTGGAGGCGGACATTTCGAAATCGAAGTGGTTTCCGACGCCTTTGCGGGCAAACGTATTCTTGAACAACAACGGTTGGTGTACAGCGCCATTGCGCACCTGATGGCGGGCGATACGGCCCCGGTCCATGCCGTCGACCGTATGGTCTGTAAAACCCCATAAACCCATAAAAAAGGGCCACCCCAAAAGGTGGCCCTTGATGTTCGATTGACGCCGCACTTACGGCATAAGCATTCCGCACGCGTCGTTCTCAGTTCCGGGAGTACCTTTATCAGGGGTCCCATCGATAACCGTGCTGGCCTCGCACCAGTTCACGAATTCATCGTTGGCCAAATGGGCATCTGAACCCAAAAGGCTGGGGTCAAACTCCATGGATATGCCTACTTCGACCGGCCAAGGGCCACCACTGGAGCTGACGTAAGTCATGGTATCGATGACGGTGTCCTCGAAGGACAAGGTCACCGTGTCATCTTCATTGTTCAGCGACACCGCTCTTCGGTAGATGGCCGTTACTGCCCCAGAAGCAGCGATAGCGTCGTCATAGCAGTACTCACCCGAACGCCGCTGAAGCACCGCGTAGCCCAGTGGATCCAAGACCGTTGGCCCTTCGACGTACCCGATGTGCGGCAGAGAATCCATGATCGTGAGGCAGTTCAGATCGATACTCGATTCGGTCGAATTCCAAACCTCGATGTATTCGCTATCGTCCAACTCACCGCAGGCATTCGGATTGACCATGAGCTCCGTGATGACCAAATCGCCTTCCACAAGGTCCCCTACACACTTGTCGGCCTCACAGGTGCCGCAGGTGTCGCTGTACCCAATCAGGTCTGCATTTGAACGGGGGGCGATCGCATACTTCGCTCGACGATAATCCACCACGCCCACAATCTTTTCGAAACTATCGCCAAAACGATATGCCTCAAGTGCCATGTATAGGTCGCTTACGGCTACCTTTTCCCCAATCTCAAACGAGCCGCCCACAAACGCGCCGGTGATCACAGGCGAATCAAACTGCACCACGACTCCCTCGAAGGGTTCGCTTGACTCCGGTGTGGCTAAATCGACGGAGGTAATGAGGGTCGGCTCAGGTACCTCGCCCACACCCGTGACTTCTACGGCCTCGATCCCTGTGATTTCGAGCTGGGTGTTCGTCTCAAAATCGGTCAGTACAGGTGCCGTTTCCACAGCGCCAGTATCGTCGGCATCACCGGTGTCACCCTCTTCATCTTCTGTAGCGGGGTCCGGTGCGTACTCCTGAACGACAGCGGTAATTGAAATCTCAGTGCCCTCCGCAATAATCATGGGTGGCTCAGCAGCGGCAAAGTCGTCATCTAAGAACGCAGCGTAGACCCAAACACCACTGTTAGGGCCACCGCCTTTCTCACCAATGAAAAAACCTGTCCGGTCACGGGTGTACCCGGCCGTCACCACGACACCCTCTAGGCTCACCTCGGAACCAACGGGGATGACCCCGGTTTGGATATCGTAGATCGTCAATCTATCATCAGGTGACCCTGTATCATCGGCATCGGCATCGGCATCGGCATCGGCATCAGCATCCGCGTCGGCATCGGCATCGGCATCGGCGTCCGCATCGGCATCCGCATCGGCATCCGCATCGGCATCCGCATCGGCGTCCGCATCCGCGTCCGCATCGGCATCAGCGTCTGCATCGGCGTCCGCATCGGCGTCTGCATCGGCGTCCGCATCGCTTTCAACCTCATCGGACTGTCCGCTGTCTTTGGCTTCGGTGCAGCCCAACAAAGCAACCGTACCCATCAGGGTAAAAATTTGAATCATTCGATTAGACATTCTTTCCTCCGTTTGGCCAGCATCCAACACGCGCAACATCCCGCGTCGGTCAAACTGGCGCTAAATCAAGCCACCTGGGTTAATCAACCGGGAGGATTGTTGCATGTTTAACGACACTTTTCAGTACAAAACCGCCATGGTGACTGGAGCCTCGTCGGGACTCGGCGCTGCGATCGTCAAAGCGTTGGCGCTCAGCGGGGTCCAGCGGATTGTATTGGTGGCCCGCCGAGAAGCAGCCCTTCAAGCACTTGCAGACAGCCTGGACTGCACCGCAGAGGTTCTCGTCGCGGATTTGAGTACGTCCCAGGGCGTCCAAGCCGCGCAAGAAAGGTTGGAAGGAATTGAACTGCTGATCAACAACGCGGGTTTCGGCTCATTTGGATCTTTTTCGGACCATGACCCCAACACTGAAGCGAGCATGGTGGAACTCAATTGCATCGCGCCACTCAAGCTGGCCGGTCACCTTTTGCCCACCTTGATTCAAGATGACCACGGGTGCGTGGTGAATATTGCCTCCGGCATGGCCTTTACACCCATGCCCTATATGAGCACCTATGCGGCTACCAAGGCATTTTTATTGCGGTGGAGCGAAGGACTTGCAGGCGAACTGGCTCAAACCAATGTGCGCTTCATCACCATTTGTCCAGGCACATTTCCAAGTGAGTTTGCAGACACTTCCGGTATTCCAGTTGAAGACATTCCCGGCTCTGCGATCGTGACATGCACGGTCGAGTCAGTCGTCGATGCCACCTTAAAAGCCATTCGCTCCAACAGGGCCGTGGTCGTGCCTGGCCTCGGAAATCGTTTCGCTTCTATCGCGAACAACTTTGTTCCGCGTGCGCTATTGCGATGGGTTTTATCGCGACTTCTGGGTCGCAGTGCTCGCAGACTTAACGGTTGATCAGCCAACGACCGACAGTCGTGCGGACTTTGCCATCACGACCCAAGGCGCGCAGTACCGACCTCACCTCACGGTCCGTCACATCATCCCAGGGCGCTTTGTGTCTCGCCGCCCCAACCAATAGGGATTCCTTGAGGCCAGTCTCGTAGTTAGCCAGACGGCCTAAAACGAAGGTACCAATCCAATCGCGTCGTTCGGTGTCGTCCTTCTTGACCGTTGTTTTCTTTTTGGCCGGCGCCTTGGCTTTCGCCCGTTTACCCTCCGCGCTTGCCGCCAGACTGCCGCTCTCGGCGACAGTGAACGGGGCGGGATCTCCGCTTTCGAAATGGGCGCGCAGACCGGCGATGACCGCCTTGGTCGGGTCATCCGCATCCGAATCCAGTTGCACAACAATCGTCCGGAAGGTCTCGGGAATCAAAGATGCCTCTAGACCCAATAAACCACCGGTATAATCGTTGAGCGCGTCGCTATCGGGCAATCCTCCCAACTCGCGCTGGCACCGGCCCACAAACTGTGAAAGATCCTGTGCGAGTTGCTCGGGTACCTGGTCCGACACCTCTGCGATCGCAAAGAGGTCGCAAACGGTGGCTGGATGAATCTGATTCAGCGGAAGGCCCAATACATCCTGAGTGAGAACCTTTAGCGTAGCCACGTCCGCAGTTCGCAGTCCGTCGATCGTGACGCGTTTAGTCTCCATGTTCATGATACGTACCCTCCAAAGGATCGCTGGCGGACAATCTATCACGGCCAGTAGATTACGACAGTGTAACAACTCCTGGAGAGCGAAATGAGAATTACAAAGGTGTACACAAAGAAGGGCGACAAAGGCGGCACACAATTGGTGGGAGGCCGAGCAGTATCCAAGGGGGAAGCCCGGATCGAGGCATATGGGACTGTTGACGAACTCAATGCAATTGTCGGTCTCTGTCGAACCTTCAACGGAAGTTCAAACGCGGAAAAAACCGCGATCAAACGAATCGATCTCATGTTGAAAAGGGTTCAAAACGACCTTTTTAATCTGGGCGCGGATCTTGCTACCCTGCCCGCTGACAGATGGGAAGGCATGGTTTTGGTGACCGAGGCCGACATAAAAAGGCTGGAATCATGGATCGATCAACTCAATGATGATCTGCCCCCGCTTGCCGAATTCATATTGCCGGGAGGAGGCCCAGTGGGCGCCTTCTTGCATCAAGCTCGCACCGTTTGTCGTCGTGCAGAACGCTGTCTTGTCCGGATGGACGACGATACCGGAGAGGCGACAAGTCAGACTCTTCCCTATCTCAACCGCCTCAGTGACTTCTTTTTCGTCTTGGGCCGCTGGGCTGCCAAGGCGCTGGATGAGGTCGAGTTTCTTTGGGAGCGCAACCTGCCCGATCTAGAATCTTGAGTGAAAGTGCAGTCCAGGCTTCCCATCGAGAACGAACCCGACATAGGTCAATCCAGCTCCGGCCACAAAAGCCCCCGCTGCACTAACGACCAAGGTATTCGTGGTGGTCCGATGTCCCTTCGCTGCGGTCAGATTGGTGGCCGACTCGAATTTCGACCGGGCTCCAAATGATGCAGCATAAAGACCAATTCCAGCAGCCATAAAGGCGCCCCCCGCCACCAGCGCAGGTGTTTTCAAGGGGGGGCGTGTACGCGATACAGTCTGGACCGCGATTCCACCTGTGACCTCATTGGTGGATGCGGCCGGCTCCCCTGTCGACCTCAATAGCAACGACTCTGGAAGGCTGTTGCCCTGGATCAGCCAAACGTCGATGACACGATTGTCCGATTTCGAGATCGATTGAATCAAATGCGGCCGGTCCACTGTCAGTGCAGCTTTCATCAGCGGCCGTCCGTCTGCGGTCACCCTCACGCCATCGGGAATGTTCAACATCACCTGCCCTTCGACAGCGACCTTTTCTGCGGACGAGTTCTCTCTCTCCATTTCAAAGATGGGCCGAATCGGGTCATCAATTGGCAACTCCGCGACATCCCAATCGAAAGTCGAATCGAGCTCCAAGGCGCTCCGGAACCACGCCCGAGCCTCTTTTTCTTTTCCGCCAAAGAATGCATGGAGTCCCGCATAGCGGTAGACGTTGGCCAAAATAATCGGCGCCATCGGGTCGCTGATGCACGGAATTCCCGCGACGAGCGATGTACCCGCGTCCTGAAACAGAGCGGGCTTGGCCGTCCGGAGGGCACCGGACATGATCGATACATCATTGCCCAGGTCGCCAGCGCTGTAGGGTTTGGCACATTCAGCCTGAGCAGCGCTCGACCAACAGAACAAGAGGGCGATTCCCGTCAGAAAAAACTTTCGCATGCTCGGACGTTAGCACGGATTCATGTTTGGCGAAGCCATCCGACAACACTGCCCGGCTCGATCGCTTCCCCGTCTTCAATCGCCGCGCCAAGCCAGACCCCATTCGTTTCGGACAAAATCGGAGAAAACGTCTTCATGATTTCCATCAAGCCAATCGTATCGCCCACCTGCACCACATCCCCCTTCTCGAGGAATGGCGGCGCACCGGGTTTGGGCCGAAGCCAAAAGCTTCCATCCATTGTGGCGCGAATCGGCAACGCGCCTGCCTCAGGAGCCTCTAGGGTGCGACCCTCATCAACGCGGGCCTCAAAGGTCTGCTCGACCACCGTTTGGCCTCGGGTCAGCAACTCGAGATCATGAATACTCCAGATGCGAGGGTTCTTGATCCGGCGACGTCCACTGGCCTGGTAGGACATCTCCGCAAATAGCGACGCCCATTCTCTCAACTCTGACAAAGACACAATTTCATCCGTGTCCATGTTTGAGGCCGCCACAACCGGATCCATATCCGCCTCGATGCGCGCTTCCGTGCGGCGCATGCCGGCTTCGATTTCCGCCCGCTCATCCGGATCGTCCGTCGCAATCTCGAAATCGTCATTCAATTTCGTGTTGTAGGCCGCAATCGCTAAGGTTCGACCCTCCATCACACTCAACCGAGATGCCGGGGTCGAAATCTGGATGACCGGCTCGTAAGGGTGTCCCGCCATGGCGTAATAGCCCGCGCCCGAAGCCTTTCGCATCAAGACGGTAAACATCGGTGTATCGTTGGTGGAGTTGGTGTAGATCAAGCTCGAACCGAAGCCCAGAAGGCCTTGAGCTTCCGCCTCCACTCCGATGTCAAAGCCCGCAATATCTTGAAGCCATATGATCGGTATTCCATCCGCATTACAAGCCCTCGAAAAGGCCGAAATCTTCGCAATTCCCTCTCGGTAAAGAATGCCGCCCGGCCGCATGCCACCACCACTGGGGTTTGGGTGGGGAGCGGGGTCATTGGCAATGATGCCCACCCAAAGCCCAGACACCCGAGCCAGGCCCGTGATCATCTCCTGCCCTTGATTCGGCATGACCTCATGGAACAGTGACCCGTCCACCAATCGTGCAATCACCTCGCGCATATCGTAAATGTGCCGATGCTCAGCTGGCATCAGCGACGCTATTTCACCGGCTTCTTCCAGAGGCTCTTCGGCGACGATGCCAGAGCGGTAATAGTCGATCGCTGAAGATGGCGTCCGTTGGATTTCTTTGCGGATGAGATGAAGAGCGGTGTCATCATCCGGAACGCGAATATCTGCGCATCCGGATTGATGAACATGGACTTCCGGACCGCCAATATCCAAACTGGTCAATTTAAGCGCTTTTGCCCCCTTGATAAGGGCCGCTCCAGCGATGACCATGTAGGCGGATTCCGTCATGTAAACCCGATCACTGATGATGGGCATATAGCCACCACCCGCGATGCAGTCTCCGAACACGCCTGCGACCTGCGGAATTCCCGCAGCCGACAACTCACTGTTCTTTTTAAAGATGTGGCCCGCGCCTCTCCGACCCGGAAAGGAGCGCGATTGTTCCGGTAGAAATAGACCGGAGCAGTCCACCAAATACACCACTGGAGTGCCCAACCGAAGGGCCATTTCTTGAGCCCTTTGAATCTTCTCTGGAGTCTGCGGCCACCAGGCTCCGCTTGCAACGGTATTGTCGTTAGCGATCACCATGACCCAACGCTCATGAATTCGGCAGAAGACCGTCACCACTCCTGCGCCCGGCGCCTGGCGTTTTGACCCTGCGAAATCTCGGCCCCAATTCACCAATGTGCCCACTTCGAATACGCGGGATCCGGCGTCTTTCAGCCGCTCTATGCGCTCCCAAGTCGTACGCTTACCTTTTCTGTGAACCTTTTCCGCGCCCCACCCCTTTCGGACAATGGAACGCTTCTCTTCGAGCGCACTGTCGAGCCCTTGGTGGTGTTCTTTGTTTTTCCTGGCCTGACCGGAAGTGCTGTTCAAGGCGGTTCCGATTTTTCGTAGCTCAAGTTTCATGACAATAAGGCTCCCAGCTCCCGCTCCAAAAACCCGGTATCCGTGTCTCCGGCCACAAAACCGGGATGTCGCAACAGGCGTCGATGAACGGGTATCGTCGTCGGCACACCTTCCACGACCATCTCATCGAGTGCCGTCTTCATTCGCTCAATCGCTTCTTCACGAGTCGCGCCATGGGTAATGACTTTGGCAATCATCGAATCATAATGGGGCGAAATGTGGTCGCCTTCACGCAGGTGGGTATCCACCCTCACTCCATCCCCTTGAGGCAACTCGAATCGCTCTAGTTTTCCGGGCTGGGGCTTGAAATCATCTTCTGGGTTTTCCGCATTGATTCGACATTGGATCGCCCAGCCTTGGGGCGCACCAAATGTTTCCAGGCGACGGTTCGCAGCGACCTCAAGTTGGGCGCGCACCAAATCCACACCCGTGACCATCTCTGTAATGGTGTGCTCGACCTGGAGCCGTGTGTTCATTTCCATGAAGTAAAGTTCACCCTCCGAGTCCATCAACATTTCAACTGTCCCAGCCCCTCTGTAGCCCATGGCCTCACTGGCAGCCTGGAGCCGCATGGCCACGCTGGATTGACGTTCAGCCCCAGAGGACCCCTGTAGGGCCGGACTTGGGGTTTCTTCCAACAATTTCTGGTGGCGCCGTTGAATCGAACATTCACGTTCACCCAAAACCTGTACGGTTTCGCCATCACCAACGATTTGAAACTCGATATGTCGGCCATTTTCAATCAATTTCTCAACATACAGCCGGCCATCCCCAAACGCTCCCAAAGCTTCCGCGCTCGCGGCGTCATAGGCCAGTCCCAAATCTTCTGCCTTTCGAACAATTCTCATCCCACGGCCACCCCCGCCGGACACCGCCTTCAGTAGAACGGGAAAGCCAATGTCGTGAGCCACTTCCACTGCATGGTCAAGGCCTTCCAGGCATCCCTCACTTCCTGGAATTGTGGGGACTCCCAAGGAGGCCATCGTACGGCGTGCTGCCGCCTTGTCGGCCATGCGCCTCATGGTCGCGGAAGACGGCCCCACAAAAGTCAATCCAAGGGATTCACACCGTGCAGCAAAGGTGGGATTCTCGGAAAGAAAACCCCAGCCCGGATGGACGGCCGAACAGAGATTTTCCGTGGCGGCCCCCAGCACGGCATCATGGTCCAGATAGGCCCGGGCGCCCCCGATATTCGCAACACTCTCGGACTCCTGGACGAACTGCAATGACGCATCGGCATCGGTGGTCATCACGACCCCTTCGATACCCATCTCCGCGCACGTTTTTAGTACTCGTGCAACGACCTCGCCCCGATTGGCTATCAGAATTCGCCGAAACATATGCCTCCTCGATACCAGCGCAGTGCTTCCGGTTAACGTCCCTTTGGAGGCCAGGCATGATTCCCACCGCCATCGCTTCGCTGGCTACGATCCCCTGCCCCTCTCCAGCGGCCGCTGGTGGGGTGGAAGTGGAGGTCTTGAATACGGGCTGGGTAGACTCCGACTGGCGAATGGTCGCCAATGATGGCCAAAAAGGTCCAGCGAGACTCCCTCTATTAGTCGGGCTCATCCATCACCCTGACGGCGATGTACTCGTGGACTCGGGCCTTGGCCTCACCACCCGAGAAGAAAGTTTTCCCCGTTTCCCCATCCGGACTGGAAACACGACGATACCGGCCGGTTTGGCTCTCGCGGAACAGCTCCAGACCGTCCCTTCCACGGTCTTGATGACTCACCTCCATTACGACCATATTGGCGGTCTCCTCGATCTGCCTCCGAACACCGAAGTCTGGACCACAAACGAAGAGTTCACCACCACAATGACGAGCAATCTGGGGTTTCCCGAGCGGAGAATTCGAAGTGCGGTCCAATGGAAGGTTTTGGACCTCCGACCGGGCAACGCCCAAGAACAATTGGGCGTTGCCGCCAAAGATGTCAAAGGCGATGGCACGATCTGGTACCTCTCGACTCCCGGCCATACGCCCGGATCCGCTTCCATCCTCGTCCGCAGCACCACCGACACCTGGCTCTTCATTGGCGATATTGCCTGGGTCGATAAACATCTTGCCGAATCGAAGCGCCCTGCCATCGTTTCGTTGATCGTCGATGGTCGCCCGAGACTCCAAAAAAGAGCCTTAGCTTGGGCTCGCCAATTAAGGAAGATGTGTCCTAGTCTAAAAATCGTAGCGGGTCATGAACCAAAATGGACACGAATAGAACCATGAAAGCCGTTTATCTTTTCGCTTTGCTTTGTGGGAGCTGCACCTCTACGGAAGGCCCACCTCCCCAGCTTCCAGAAGGCCCAACCCTCCCAGACGGTGCCACCGAAGCGCTCATGGCCGGAGACTTAAACGGGAATGGGACTGATGACCTTATCTATATAAAGGACGGGACATTGCACTCACCTGCCGGGAGCACAACGGTCAAGGGTCGCGTCGTGGCCTACTCAAAAGGACGACTGCCTGGAGCCAAAGGCGACACCATCGCCTTCGGCATGGGGCGTTCACGCAGCCACCGAGACGCGCCCTCTGCACTTTACATCCTCGATCAGGCAGGCCTCCGAGAAATCCCGGTGCCAAAGCCCAAGCAGAACCGAATCACAGATCTGCATGTCTCCAAGCATGGAGTCCACGCCACCTTATTAAATTCAAAAAAGCAAGCGACAGGCTACTCGATTCAGAACGGCGAACTGGTTTCGTCCACCACCAGCGTCATGGGCCTCAAGCAAAAGCGTCTCGACGCCAAGGGAACAGTGGCAGTAGGGCGCCTATACGGTGACTCACCCCGATCTCATGGAGGATTAGAAATTATCGACCCGTCGGGAGCTGTCCGAAAGGCTCCCACCATTCGGGGTGTCCGTAGTATGTCCATCGCCGATCTCAATGGTGACAGCGTCAATGACCTCCTCGTCGGCGACTCCTGGCACTATCAGTACGGCGACAAAGCGGAAGCCCGCCTGGTCGCATTCATCGGGCCTACATTTCACGAACGCGTCGAGCTGGGGTCCATCGAAGGTAGCTACACGATAAACAAAATATTTCATCTTGAAGGCCCTCCACACAACCGGGTCCTCGCGATTGGCTCTTCAAGCGCCTCACTCTTCCGTCAAACCGACGTGGGCTGGACAACAGAGAGCCTCGCAAAAATTGAACCCACAAGCCAGGCGAGCCTATGGAGTCAAAAGGCTTCAGGGGCGCTCAACAAACAGAAACACTGGCTTTTGTTGAACGGGAATCCACCGACAAAAGTTTCGATCGAGCCCTAAAGAACACACCAAACCTGTGGAAAAGCCAGGATCCAAAGCGAATACAGGCGACCGCATGCGCTTTTTTTTGGGCACGGACAGGATTTCGCGATCCCGTTTTTTATCCTTTATTTTCAACATCTTACGACATTTTCTAAGGTTACGATACGAGCGTTTGATCACAAAAACGTTGTACATCTCTGCAATTCCATTTGCCGGCTTCAAAAAGCAAATTAAGCAAAAAAGGCGAGGAGAGAAGCGATTACGCCTCTCTCTTGCGTTTTCCAACCCCGGCCGAAGCCAGGACCTGCTTCGGTCGAAAACAGTAAGGTCCACACAGGAAAGAGAACATGGCTGACAAGAAGTACTTCGTGCTCCAGCAAAACGGTAAGGATTCCAACATCGTGTTCGCCTCTCGGCAACCCCGCGGCGCCGCCCTTAAGGCAGCTTCACGCGGACACACGACAATTTCCCTACGTGAGCGTGGTACCAACCGCGTCCACAACTTCAAGGGCTGGCGTGAGCAGGTTTCAGCACCCGCAAACGGTCCATCCTGGTTGGGTGACAAGGTTTGGAAGTCCAACGTCAAGAAGCTTGGTGTAGACCGGATCTGATGTACGACTTCGCAGTTGACTCGTTCAACTGCAGCCAAACAAGAGCCATCTTCGGTGTAAACCGGAGGTGGCCTTGTCAATTGGGGGGTGGGCAAGTAAATCCAAGCCATGAACAAAAAGGAACAAGCGCTGACCCTTCTGGGCGCCGGTATTGCAATCGGCTTCGTCATCGCTATCGCGTTGGGCGCTCAAGCCACCCCCACACCCCTGCCCTCCACACAAAGCCAGACGGCCGCAAGCCCGTTGGTCCCATCGACTTCGGGCACCAAATCCAGACACACGCCAGTGACTCGAGCCGTGGCCAAGGTGGCACCCTCCGTCGTATCGATCACGACCGAGCAGCCCGCCGCGGGATTGTTTTCCCGGTATCAACGCCACTCGGAAAAATCGGGAGAGGGATCAGGGGTCATTATAGATCCCGAAGGGGTCGTGCTGACGAACGCGCACGTCGTAGCGAATTCGGTAAAGATATCTGTTGGATTCGCGGACGGGCATCAGGTCGAGGCTGTTGTCATCGGCTTAGCAGAAGACTTGGACCTGGCCGTTTTAAGGGTAGAAACGAACACGCAATTGAAGGCAGCGGAGGTGGGAACCACGGACGATCTGATCCTGGGTGAGCCGGTGATTGCTATCGGGAACCCCTTTGGACTGGGCCATACCGTCACGACCGGTGTAGTCAGCGCCACGGCACGACCACTCGAGACAGATTCTCAGGTCTATCAGGATTTCATTCAAACCGACGCAAGCATCAATCCTGGCAACTCCGGTGGCCCCCTGATCAATTCGAGAGGGCAATTGATTGGCATCACCACGGC